>ERZ1740062.178-NODE-178-length-48039-cov-15.225221_pt1 | contig 48039 bp, 35 predicted proteins | sample MGYA00581741_ERZ1740062 | MGnify/ENA primary metagenome ERZ1740062 (study PRJEB43018, sample SAMN04849747) | marine metagenome | isolation source: floating plastic debris | place: Pacific Ocean | collected 2008-09-01 | study: EMG produced TPA metagenomics...
TCTGGAAATAGATATTCAAGTGCAATCTGGTTCTAGTGATATTGATATTCCCCGTAGTAGTGTCGTAGTTGCTAATCCCTCAGAAACACCCTCAGAAACAATTGAGTTAGAAGAAAGTTTTGATTTTCAATTAAATGATTACCAGATAGAACATCAGGGAAATGCGGTACTTGATATCTCCGTTGACCTAGATTTCCAAGAAGGAATCGGTGTCGATGACCCGTTTGAGTATCCCGATTTTGTTCCCATTGCCAACTTTATTGATGATTTTCTAGTAAACTATCCCAATGAGACTGATTTTTGGGAAATTCTGAATAAAAACTTGGCTCAAACCCTACTAACTGAATCTATCCCGACTGATTTTGGGGTGGAATATAATTTGAATCAAGTAGTAGATTCTCTGGAAATAGATATTCAAGTGCAATCTGGTTCTAGTGATATTGATATTCCCCGTAGTAGTGTCGTAGTTGCTACTCCTGAAAAAGAACTTCAACAACAACTAATTGATTTGCGAGATCAAACAGGTTCAATACCAGTTACTGTTGAAGTGGATCGAGAAGCTGTTTTCGATAACATTATTGGTTTCTACGAAATTCTTGATACCAAGGGTGGAATTGATATTTCCGGTGATGGTGTCGTAGATATAAATCCTGGAGATGCTGGGTATACAGAAGCTGCTCTAACAAACCGCATCGTAGGTTTAGACTTGCTTCAAACTGATAACCAGCAAACTACTGTCTTTGATGGAACTTTCGACGGGGGAAGTATTTTAGCTCCCTTCATTATTGTAGATGGAACTATAGATGAGGCACTTAACAATAGCGCAGAAGTCTATTTCTCATTTTTGGGAGCAAACAGTGATGGAGTAGAGCACATTCGCTTAATTGATGATAATACCTTTGGCTTTGAGGATTTACCTAACGGTGGTGACAATGACTTTAACGATATGATAGTCAAAGTTGAGTATCCAGTTGTCTAAAAAATAGTAAATCCTTATACGAACTGTATCAACATCACTCTGCTTCACATTATCGGAGGGGGACTGTGGGTAAATACTTGTTGGTTGGGGGAAAGGGAAAAAAATACCTGTAAAGTATTGTCAAAATCCAAAAATATGTTGACAATACTTTAAATGAAAGGGATTAGACTGTGATCTAGTTCTGATGTATTGATAATTAACATCATGGATAAACCACCGACATTAAAAAATCTCAGTCCCTTAATTCCTGCTGGTAAGGACGTTGAAAAAGCGATCGCTTTCTACAATAAGTTAGGTTTTACGACAACTCATACTGAAGGGAAACCACTAAAAATGGCGATTGTGGAGCGGGATGGGATACAAATATTTCTAGTCCAAAATGATGATAGACATCTTGCTGAGGGTACATCGTTTCGTATCCGAGTTGATGGTGTCGAACAGCTTTATGAAGAGTTTTTAGCTCAGGGGGAAAATATTATTCATCCTAATGGCAAACTTGAAACCAAACCTTGGGGTTGTAAAGAATTTGGAGTTTTGGATCTGGCTGGTGTTTGCATCACATTCTATGATGTTGTTTAATATGTGTCTATACAAAAATATTTGTATTTTTCAAAAATTATTAAAATAGTTATCTATCCTTTAGAATTGCATCATTTTGCTATTTTGCATAGGCAACGATATCATATTCGGATGAACAGTTTTCATTGTGAGTGGAACAGAGTCGAGCGAAGCAATAGCAAGGGCTGGAATTGCCTCTCCTAACGGAGATGCTAAAGCGAACGCTTCGCTCGCAATGGCATATCGTAAGCAATTTAGCAAACATGATATGACAAATATACGATTGATTATGTGCAAATAATTAACAAAATTCTTTGATAAAAAATGAATTTTAAATTGAAAAAAATTAAATAATTTCATCAAACTTTCTTCATATATTCTAATAATAGAATACACTTTTAAAGTGAATAAATTTAATTAGGTCTGAGACAAGTAATCTCAGATAAATAAAACTTTAAACTATGGATTATTTGACTGTTTTGGGGTTATCTGCTGCGACCTTAACTACAATATCTTTTTTGCCCCAAATGATGAAAACCTGGCAAACTAAATCAGCAAAGGATGTATCTTACATCATGCTGGTTACTTTTATTTTAGGTGTTTCTCTATGGTTAGTATACGGAATTTTCCGCCAAGATATAGCAATAATTCTTGCAAATAGCATCACATTAGTTTTTAACCTGATGATTCTGTGGCTTAAAATTAAATATAGAAATCAATATAGAAATTCACCTGCAAAGAAATACTTGTAATGGAAATTGTGATAAATTCTTGTGAGCGCTGACTTATTTGCTGCTGAAAAGCTTCTATTTACTCCTAAAACTCCAGATATAGATGCAATTCCGATCATATTTGCTTTTCCAAACGAGTATACCGTAGGCATTACTAGTTTAGGTTATCAAATAGTTTGGGCTACTTTAGCATTGCGTCCCGATTTACAGGTAAGTCGTTTATTTACCGATACTCACGAACCGCTTCCTAGAGAACCAGAAATACTTGGTTTCTCTATGTCTTGGGAGCTTGACTATACGAATATTTTTAATCTCTTAGAAAATCTAGAAGTTCCCCTCAGAAGTAATCAAAGGGAAGACCATCATCCAATAGTTTTTGGAGGTGGTCCAGTGTTAACAGCTAATCCAGAACCCTTTGCAGATTTTTTTGATGTTGTCTTACTTGGTGATGGTGAAAATCTATTAAATGAGTTCATAGAAGCTTATAAAACAGTTAGAAATGCACCCAGAGAAATCAAACTCAAAACTTTAGCACAAATCCCAGGTATATATGTACCCCTATTGTATAAAGTAGAATATCTAGGAGCAGATAGCGCGATCGCATCGATAAAACCTGTTTCATCCGAGATTCCTGCAACTGTCGAAAAACAAACTTATCGCGGTAACACTCTCTCATCATCAACGGTAGTGACCCAAAAAGCTGCATGGGAAAATATATTTATGGTGGAGGTAGTGAGAAGCTGTCCGGAAATGTGTCGCTTTTGTTTAGCAAGTTATTTGACTCTACCTTTTAGAACTGCAAGTTTAGAAGGTTCTTTGATTCCTACGATTGAGAAAGGTTTAACTGTAACTAAGAGACTAGGATTATTAGGTGCTTCTGTTACTCAACATCCTGAGTTTTCAGATTTATTGAATTATCTGAGTAAACCCAAGTATGATGATATCCGCTTAAGTATTGCATCAGTTAGAACTAATACTGTAACTGTTGAGCTAGCAGAAATTTTAGCAAAAAGGGATACTCGCTCTCTGACAATTGCTGTAGAGAGTGGTTCAGAAAAATTAAGAAAAATTATTAATAAAAAACTCAACCAAGAAGATATTGTCCAAGCAGCTATAAATGCAAAAGCAGGAGGACTCAAAGCTTTAAAGCTTTATGGAATGGTAGGAATACCAGGAGAAGAAACCGAAGATTTGGACGCAACAGTAGAAATGATGCTGAATCTAAAAAAATCAGCACCAGGATTGCGTTTAACTCTTGGATGTAGTACCTTTGTTCCTAAATCACATACACCTTTTCAATGGTTTGGTGTTAATAAGCAAGCTAATAAGAAACTACAATTTTTGCAGAAGCAATTGAAATCGAAGGGTATAGACTTTCGTCCGGAAAGTTATAACTGGTCGGTAATTCAAACTTTGTTATCCAGGGGGGACAGAAGACTATCTGATTTGCTGGAGTTAACGCGGGAATTTGGTGACTCTTTGGGGAGTTATAAACGTGCTTTCAAGCAGTTGAAGGGTAAAATTCCTAGTTTAGATTTTTATGTTCACGACCAGTGGTCTAATCAACAAGTTTTACCTTGGAGTCATTTACAAGGACCCCTACCAGAGACAACATTGCAAAAGCATTTAGCTCAAGCAATGGGGAAAGAAGCTCCCGGTAGCTCTTAAATAGTATTTCACCAAGAGCTGAAAACTGATTTTTACCTGCTTCATGGTGAATCTTAACTCTTTTCTATCTCAGCTTACTGAGCTTTTTTTATTCTCTGTACTGCTACTTACCAGATAATGTTGGGTTGGTTGAGTAATAGAGAGATATAGAAGGTATAATCCTTTCTTCGGAAGAAACAGCTGATATTCAATACCTTTCCATTTATATTTTCACGTATTAAAAAAATCACCCCGATTAATATAGTGGTGAGAGCTATGGTGTATGGGTGTGACGTTAGCATTACACCAACAACTAATCATACCTGGTAACTGAAGAATGCAAAATACAGCTAACTATTATTGTGCTTATTGCGGTGAGGAAAATCTGACTTTTGTTGATATTAGTGCTGGTTATCAACAATCTTATGTGGAGGACTGTCAGGTTTGCTGTCGTCCGAATATTCTCTATGTCAGATTTGATGAGGAATCCCTTGATGTGGAAATTGATAGCGAATATGAAGGGTGAATATTAGGCTGAACTGAAATCATAACTAAAATATATTTGGGTGTGGCTCTTTTAGGAAGACAAGATGTGACAAACATATTACATGTCTCTAATCATTCTGTATCTAGATTTACCTTTTCTAATCTAAGTACTTATAATTGAGCGATCGCTGAAAAATTGAACGCAAAAACCACAGTTCAACGTGTAATACGACAATACAAAAAACATATGATTCAGTTTTTGAAATTTGAGATCAGCTATTATTATAATTCTCAAAGCTTATAATTGTTGCCCCGCAAGAATTTGAGACTTCATCCCAAAATAAAAAATCGTCTCTCAAAAAGAGCCGCACCCAATATATTTTGTGAAAATTTATTTTACGAACACCGAATATACTCTGTTGTTAGTGGTTATTTTTTCTACCATACTAGAAAATAGCTTAATACTTAATTAGTATTTTCTTTTTATATTTTCTTTTTATATTTTCTTTGTCAGTGTAAGTACGTAAGTAATTAAATATAGTCGATAATCAAAATATGATTTTTTATAAAAGTAAAATTCAAAACTTACTTTCACTTAGTATTGTTTATTTTAGTAGTACTTGTTTATTTCTGAACTTATCAATCAATGATGCTGCATACGCCAATAATAATATTATAAAGACTACTCGGAATTCAACTCAAAAAAATATATGTCCATCCCCTGAATTATCTCTAATACGTAGTTTTAATACTGAAAAACATTACTTATATATTTGTTCAGGAGACCATAAACATCCTTTAGGATATTATGTCCGCATACCTAAAAGCGGAGGAAAATTTACTGCTCCTTTAAGTAAAATAGAAGATAAAAACTATATCGCATTTAAAGAAGGAGCTGCATATGTAGTCAATCCTTATGAATCATTAGTCAGCAAACCAGGTCGTATTATCCTGAGAGAGAGGGTTAAAAGTGCTACAGGTGCAAAAGGTGAACTAGTAGCCAAAGCTTGTAACCTTGGAGATAAGGTATTTGCTCAAGCCGAGACCAGAAGCTTTATTGTTTATATATGTGGAGAAGATAGTCCTAGTAGATATGTTGCGATCGCTAGAAATAATAGTAAGCGAATTGAACTATCCCTCAAAAGTAATTTATCAGGTGTAAAATCTGACGTACACCGTTATTTAGCAACCAGGGGAAATATCCGCTATGTACTTACTAAAAAGACATTAAGAATTTCTCGAAATGGTAAAACTATCTTGAAAGAAAAGGTTTTACGATGGCATTAATAGAACTGGATGATACAGGATTCCGGTTAATACTAAGAAATACACTTATCCATCCAATCTAAAATAACTTGATTCACTCGTTCTGGACATTCATCATGGGGACAATGTCCAGTATTATCAAGTTGAACTAACTCTACATTTTGATTGTAACTGGCAAATTGTTTTGCAAATGTCGGTGGAACAAATCTATCTTTATCTCCCCAGATTAGTAACATAGGGATGGATAAATTAGGTAACACTTTTTTGACACTAGGACCAAAGTCAGCGCGAATAGTTCCGCGAAACAAAGCACTAAAAGCACGAGCAGAACCTCTGTCTTGGGGAGGGACTGCTAAAATTTCTATGAGTTCATCTGTAACTGCTTTTTTATCAGCATAAGCCAAACCAGCCCAAAGACGCAGCATATTAGGCTGACGTAGAAAATAGAATAAGGGTTTTAATAACAATGGAGAAGCCACTACACTTTTAATACTGGCAACTACTGGACGTAATATAGGAGGTATTGCCTCTTGTTCTATTGATGGATCTGGTAAACTCATCATCACCATACCATTTACCATTTTTGGATAACTATCAGCCGCAGCTAAAGAAATTAATGAACCATTAGAATTACCGACTAAAACTACAGGTTGGTTAATAAAGCTACGCCAAAAATCATAGACCTGTTCTGTCCACAGTTGAATACTATAGCTTGCGGGTGCCTTTTCAGTTGCACCAAATCCCAACATATCAAGGGCATAAACATTATAATATTCACTTAGTACTTCTAAATTATGTCGCCAGTGACCAATAGAGGCACCAAAACCGTGTAGTAAAATTAACGGAGGTTTATTGGCAGAGCCTTTACGAGAACGAAGATATGTGTAGCGAATTTTCCAACCACGCCAAATCCAATCTCTTTGATTACCAACTTTTTCTTGCCAGTGCTGTGTAGCGATCGCAATACCCTCCTATTTAATCAAAATATATTTAATCAAAATTTATTTAGTGTTTGTTTTGTTACGATATTATAAGAAGCATTAAGTTTGTTAGCCGGTTTTTCTTTTAATTGTTATGAGCACTCTATGACAAGCCCCTAAGCATTTAACCTTTCGAGTAAACGAAAGATGTGATATTCTGCCAACCTATTCTGCCAATCTATGTATCTGAAGCTATACCAGTCAATATAAATATATAATTGAGGTGAGCGAAAAATTCAAAATTAAAGAACAATACTGGTAATTTTGAATTTTTAATTTCTAATTGCAGCAAAGCGACTGACATATTACACTGACATACAACTATTTTAGCCTTTTGCAAAAACTGAAAGGGAAAACAGTGTCTACAGATGCCTTAGCTAAATTGTAACTACCTGATGTGGTGAGTTAACTGCGCTAAATTTTATTTTACAAATATTACTGCTTTACAGCGTGTCTCTAAACCTAAATATATTGCTAATATATCTATGCTATGTGTTTAATTAAAAAATATGTAATATTTAGTACAAGCAATGTTTTTGTGAGAAAATAAAAGAAATAGTAAAAAAATATTGTTATAAATCTTTATGCTGAATAAATTCACTTAATTCGATGCAGTTATTAGCCTTCATATCTAACGTCAAATTAGAGATGAAAATTATTGATATATTCCCCTACTGATTGATGTAGGCAATGATAGAGTCTTAGATATTGCTTGGAATTAAGGAATCGAAAATATGAAAGCTTATAGATAATAATGATTAACTATCGGATATGAATTTGCCTCCAATGAGTAGAATAACAGATAAACTCAGGAAATTATTTTATGAATTAGTTATTCTAAAGATATAGGGGAATAAAAAGTAGGTCTTCAGCTACCAATATTATTGATAGTAGAACCTGATGAATATTTATCTTGACGGTTAGGTACCTGATAAAGCTATAAAAGTCTTAAGAATGTACATTTACCTGATTAAGATTCCCTTAAATTCAAGATTAGCCATTACTTAATATTTTCGAGTAGAAAGTATGCAGTAGGCTACTTAGTCATTGTTACTCCGCTGTGAAACAGTAGAGCATACAAAGACCGGTTTCCCCCGGTCGAAACAAAGTCAAACTATAGCAAACAGCTCCCACGAATCATATATGCCTGTGATTGAAAAAAGAAGAAGTCGCGATCTGCCACAAATCAATGAAAGAATTCGCTTTCCAAAAATTCGGTTAATAGGTACCGAGGGTGAACAGTTAGGTATTTTAACTCCCCAAGAGGGTCTGAAGTTAGCAGAAGAGAAAGAACTGGATTTAGTGCTTCTTTCTGATAAGGCAGATCCGCCTGTTTGCCGAATCATGGACTATGGTAAGTATAAGTTTGAGCAAGAGAAAAAAGCTAGAGAAGCACGAAAAAAACAGCATACAGCTGACGTTAAAGAAGTAAAAATGCGCTATAAGATAGAAGCGCATGATTATGAAGTCCGAGTCAAGCAAGCAAAACGCTTCTTAAAAGATGGAGATAAAGTGAAAGCTACTGTGATGTTTCGAGGTCGAGAAATTCAGCACAGTAATTTAGCAGAGGCTTTATTAAAGCGCATGGCTGGGGACTTGGAAGAAGTTGCAGAGTTGCAGCAAGCGCCGAAGAAAGAAGGTAGAAACATGATGATGCTTCTTTCTCCTAAAAAGTAAATACAATTTATGAATATAAAAGATATATTAGGTCTTTTGACAAATAAGAGTTTGGATTGAAAGTCATAAGACCGATAGCGTAAGTTTTCGATTATTTCTTCCGAACGTTTAATTTTAATAAAACTTACGCAAAAAATAACCATTGGTGGTAGTAACACCGTAAATGGAGTCCAAGCTACATGAGTTACAAATACTAAGCTAAAGTTTTTAGAAACTTAATGATCAATCTGTACTGATTTTTCACATCTGTATTTTCACATCTGTATATTATTAGTTTTTAATAGCTTGTATATACACGATTAGAGAAATTACTGAAATTTATTATTTAACGATAGTCCTGGTAGCTGAGTGGGAAAAATAATACTCAGTTACTCAGGACTTTTACTTTTTTGTAAAAGCTGTAATATCAGGTTCAGATAAATGTTGCGGTTTTTAATTAACGTGGAATGGGGTGCAATCTAGTCCTAAGAACCGATGAGAGGGAAGGACAAAAGTAAGTAATACCACGTCTGTTGAAAAGCATGCTTATAGAACTTGCAGATCGGTAAAATAATTTTACTTTTAAATTTGATTTTTAATTGTCCGAAATAAAATTTATATCCGGTTGGTAAGGAAAGAGGCAAAAAACAAATAACAAGCTAAAAGCTAATTTATAGACCATCTGAGTAACTTTCTGACGATAATCTTTACTTTGCCTTTTCATAGCTTTTATGAAGCGATAAGGTGCAACCTCAACAGAAAGTACAGCAAATGGAAGTAAAAAATAATTGGTTAGCAAAAAATACAGGTTTTTCCCTGCAAATACTGCAATTACTAAATCTTCGACCAGAAGAAAGCGATCGCACTTTGCTAATGTTCGCTTTTTATGTTACCACCTCGATTGGTTTGCGGTGGTCTGAAGATACGACGGTAGCATTATTTCTCGAACAGTACCAAGCTTCCGATTTGCCCTGGATATATGTTGCAAGTGCGGTTTTGGGTACAACGCTGATATTTATATATTCATGGTTGCGGGATAGATTATCTTCTCGCTGGATAATTGTAGCAGTCACGCCTTTTATGTTTACAATTTTATTTGTATTACGTGAAGGCTTACATTATCCTTTAGTTTCAGTTGTTACAGTATTTTTATTACGATTATGGGTGGATGCTTCTTATGTCCTGAATGACCTAAATGTTTCCATCGCTGCGGGTAAATTATTCAATATCCGAGAAATTAAACGTACATATCCTCTGGTGAGCAGTGGAATGCTCCTAGCTGATATTATCAGTGGATTTAGTTTACCTTTATTAATATCGGTTGTAGGGCTAGATAGAGTTATTTTCCCTTTCGCCAGTATATTTATTATTATAGGGGCGGTAATTATGGCTTATATTACCCGTAATTATCGGCAGGCTTTTCCCCGCATCCGCGTATCTGATAAATTAACTAATAGAAATTTTAATCATTCCAATACTCGCCTACATGGACCGTTTAGGCGTTATGCAATATTTTTATTTACTTTTTTCGTACTATTACAATTTGTTGGCGTATTTATAGATTTTCAATATTTAACTCAGCTACAGGTTACATATAACAATCAAGAAATTGCGACATTTTTGGGTATATTTGGCGGTGTTGCTGGAATATTTGAGTTATTAGTACAAGTATTTGTTTCTAGTAGAATAATTCAACGTTTTGGCGTATTTTTTGCAATTGGCTTTTTACCAGCAATAGTAGGAATACTAGCACCGATCATAGTAATTATTTTTGGTTCCCAGTTTACACAATCACAGCATATATTTTGGGGTTTAGTACTTCTAAAATTTCTTGATGAGTTGATTCGCTATACCTTAATTTTAAGTGGCAGTCCTCTTTTATTCCAAGCTATTCCAGAAAAATTACGCACCAATGTCCAAGCAATATCAAATGGAATAGCAGAATCTGTAGGTGCTGGGATAGCAGGATTATTTATTCTGGGAACTTTATGGCTATCTAAGCACACAAATCAAATCCATGACCCAACATTGATGCTTTTATTGCAAACTACAGCGATCGCTTGTGCTTGCTTGGGAGTAATTTGGTTATTGCGATCGCTTTATTTGAATCTGTTGGTTTATATCGCAAAACAAGGAAAGTTTGAAAGTAATGATGTTGATTTTCTCTCACTCAAACAAGCTGTAGATAAAGCTCTAACTCAAAAAAATACCGCAGAAGACCGGATTGCTTATATAGAACTTCTATCGGAACTACATCCCGATAAGGCTGGAAATGTTTTAGCTCCTCTGTTACCAAAACAAGAAATTTATTTACAGCAGCTGATTTTGGAAGTAATGCTGCAACATGATGCAAATCCAGCTTTCTTAGATTACGTTGAACCTTTAATATCTCCGTCATATCAAAAAGATGCACCCAAAGTCTTTGCCTTAGCTTTACGGTATATTCACTTAGCACGACCAGATTCAGATTTACAGGATTTAGAAAAGTATTTGGATAAATCAATATACTCTACTATTCGCTCGACTGCTGCTGGATTGATTCTTAGACAGGGAAAAACTATCCAGAAAAATGCAGCCAAAAAAACTCTCAAAAAAATGTTAGAGAGTGAAGATGAAAAAGAGAGAGTAAATGCTGTTATAGCCCTTAAAGAAGCTGTTTATTTACAAGAATTGAGAATTTATATTCCCAATTTATTAAAAGATAAATCTTTACGGGTACGCTGTGCTGTTTTAGAAACTATTGCAGCTATTCGTCTAGAAGATTATTATTCAGCTTTGATCAAAGGGTTGAAATATAAATCTACCCGGATGAGTGCTATTAATGCTCTGGTGAAATTAGAAAATGAAGTCCTACAGATGCTACTCAGACTTGCAAGCAATGAGTATCAGTCCCAAAGTGTTAGGTTACAAGCATGGAGAACTATTGGTCAAATATCAACCCTAGAAGCAGTTGATATTCTATGGAAACATCTCACAGAGTCTCGTGGAACCACTAGAGAACATATACTCACTACTTTATTAAGAAGACATAAAATTTCCGAAGATATTATTGCACTAGATAGATTTCGCGAACAACAAATCAAAAATCTAATTCAGGAAGAACTGAAAATTTTAGGGGAAATTTATGCTGCTCATACAGATTTACAAACTCAAGGAGAATTTTATGCAGAATATATAGAGTTTAAAACACAAGACTTAATAGAAAGTCAAAAACATAGCAAAAAAGTTATTGCTCGATGCAGACTGTTACAAAAAGCACTTTTAGAATCGGAAATAGACGTTAAAAAACGTCTCTTAATGATGTTTAAGCTGCTTTATTCTCAAGATAAAATTCAGGCAGCAATTATTAATATACGCTCGGAATCATCAGCAAAGTTAGCTAGAGGATTGGAGATTTTAGATAGAACATTAGATTTAGAAATGAAATCTACCGTACTTCATGTTTTAGACAGACGTTCTCCACAGGAAAAGCTGTACATTCTTGCAGAAGAAAAAATTGTGGAATATCAGCAGATGCCGATTAGCGATCGCATTCATCAACTTTTGGGAGCAGAGAATTCAATATCAGAGTGGTGTTTAGCTTGTTGCTTGCATCTGTGTGAAACCGCTCGGATTAGTTTGAATACAGAGCAAATACTCAAAAGCATCAGTCACCCGACTGGTTTTGTCCGAGAAGCAGCGATCGCTTATTTAAAAATGGCTTCACCTAGAATTCTCTATGAAATTTTACCCCAAATCAAAAATGACCCCCATCCTCTGGTACTCGCTCAAGTAAATGAGTTTATGAAGCAGCAGCAAATTAAGATGGAGGATTCAGATTCAGATATTTAATTATTTAAAGTTTTAAATAAAGTCTTTAAATAAAGTTTTTAAATACAGGTGCAAAAAAGAGAATGGGAAAAATTTTGATGATTAACTCATGATTATCAACTCAACAATTACCTCAATTTTCAAATATTAACAATCAACTAAAAATCAACTAAAAATTAACCTTTACATTTGATTATTCAGGGTTCATATATCAAAAAATTTAATTATGCTTACCAGTGTTGACCGTTTGTTATTCGTGCGTAAAGTCCCTATCTTTAAAGAATTGCGGGATGACTTTTTAGTTCGACTAGTATCAGTTATGGACGAACATTCCTTCCCAAGCAACTATACAATTTTTAGACAGGGAGAAGAAGGGCGATCGCTTTATATAGTTCTTTCAGGTAAAGTTAAAATCCACATTGGGAGCAAAACACTTATAGAGTTTTCTCAAGGAAATTATTTTGGAGAAATGGCAGTTTTTGATGCTGAACCCCGCTCAGCTTCTGCAACGACTCTAGGAATATTTCAATGTCTGGAATTGACTCAAGAGCATCTAGATGAAGCCATAGAAGAAACTCCTGAAATTGCCCTTAAAATTATCAGCAGTCTCTCCCGACATATCAGAAAGCTCAATAATAGATTAGATGCTGCTGAAGCAAAAAGGTAAAGTTAAGTTAAGAATTCAAAATTAAGAATTCAAAATTAAGACTTTAAAACAGCGTTGACTAACTCAGATAACAGCAATACATTCAATTTCTACTAAAACATCTTTAGGCAAACGTGAAACTTCTACACAAGCACGAGCTGGTGCTGTTTCCTCTGAAAAATATTGAGCATAAATAAAATTTACCTGAGAAAAATCATTCATATCTGCTAAAAATACAGAAGTTTTAACCACATTCTGGAATTTTGCCCCAGAAACTTCCAGAACAGCAGCAATATTATCCATTACCTGCTTAGTTTGAACAGATACATCTCCTTCACCAACAATCTCTCCTGTCTGAGGATCTAGTGCTATTTGTCCAGAAACAAATAACATTTCTCCCGATGCAGCCACAGCCTGATTGTATGGTCCCACTGGTGACGGAGCTTTATCTGTACGAATTATTTGTTTACCCATCTAAATATTATGAAGATTAACCCAATCTTGGACTTATACCATAATTTCGATACCGCAAATAGTCTTGCAAAATTTTGTCATGATCAAAACATAGATTATTTGGAAGTTTCCAAGGTTCAAAAATCTGTAAACTTTTAGCATCATCTGCTGCAACCGGCTCTCCTATGGCAGTAGCTAAAAAGACAATGCTAATAGTGTGTTTACGGGGGTCGCGCTGGGGATCGGAATAGACTAAAAATTGTTCTACCAATTCAACTTCTAAACTCGTTTCCTCTTGAGCTTCGCGTTTTGCTGATGCTTCTACAGTTTCACCATAGTCTACAAAGCCTCCAGGAATTGCCCACCCGAATGGTGGATTATGTCTTTCTATTAAAACAATTGGTCTATGGGGTCTGTTTATCAGTTCAATGATGATATCTACTGTTGGAGCAGGGTTGCGATAAGTCATTTGGTTTATTGAGTTATTGAATTATTGAATTATTCAGTATTTCTGTTAAGCAACAAGAATGCATAAACTAAAAGCTTTAAGCCAGGATTAGCATTAGTTCTTCACAAATATTGTTGTTGCAGTAGAGAATAGTTGATTCAGAATACATAAATAAATTTACAAATAGAAATTAAAAATCAAAAATCCCTTGTCTTTTCCATGTTAAATTCAATTGAATATCTGAAAATTTATATAGCTTGCGGTTAATTTAATTTACTTATGCCTTTCCCTAGAACCAGTGGTATATTGCTTCACCCTACATGCTTTCCAGGTCGATTCGGTATTGGAGATTTGGGAGAAAAAGCTTATGAATTTATTAACTTTCTCAAAGACAGCGCTCAACAGTACTGGCAAATTTTACCTTTAGGACCAACTGGCTATGGTAACTCCCCTTATATGTGTTATTCAGCATTAGCGGGAAATCCCTTACTAATTAGCCCTGACAAGTTGCAAGAAGAAGGTTTATTGTCTGAGGAAGATTTAAGCAATGTACCCGATTTTCCTTTAGAGAAAGTCAACTATCAGTGGGTTGCAGAGCACAAAATTCCATTACTTAAAAAAGCTTATGCTAATTTTAAAAGTAATAGGACAAAGGAACAGCAACAGGAGTTTGATAATTTCTGCCGTGATAAAGCTTATTGGTTGGATGATTATGCTTTCTTCATGTCCCTCAAGGGTAAAAACGATAACGCTAGCTGGCATCATTGGGATAAACCAATTGCAAAGCGCGAAAGCGCAGCATTAAAACAAGCACAGCAGGAATTATCTGACGAGATTTTCTATAACAAGTTTGTCCAATTTGAATTTTTTCGTCAGTGGTCGTCATTGAGAAAATACGCAAATGAAAACGGCATTTATATTATCGGCGATATTCCAATTTATGTAGCCCATGATAGTGCTGATGTATGGGGAAATCCCAAGAACTTCTGTCTAGATGAGGAAACTGGGGAAGCTGCCTTAATGGCTGGGGTACCTCCCGATTACTTTAGTGCTACAGGACAGTTGTGGGGTAATCCTGTTTACGATTGGGAAGAACTAAAAAAACAAAATTTTAAATGGTGGGTGCAGCGTTTTGAAGCGATGCTTGATTACGTAGATATTATTCGCATCGATCACTTTCGTGGTTTTGAAGCTTTTTGGGCTGTTCCCCAAGGAGAAGAGACAGCAGAAAATGGAGAATGGGTGAAAGCACCTGGAGAACAGTTATTTGAAACTATTAAGAAAGAATTAGGTACCTTACCTGTTTTAGCAGAAGACCTAGGTACTATTACAGACGAAGTTTTAGCACTCAGAGACGGATTTGAGTTTCCTGGAATGAAGGTATTACAATTTGCCTTTGGTTCTGATCCTGGTAATCCTTATTTACCTTTTAATGTTCCTCGTAACTGTGTAATTTACACAGGAACTCATGATAACGATACGACTATAGGTTGGTATCAAAATACTTCGGACTGGGAAAAACGCAATCTATGGATGTACTTTGGTGCTTTGAGTCCTGATGGTATCAACTGGGATTTAATTCGCTTAGCCTATGGTTCTGTAGCAAATCAAGCCATCATACCTTTGCAAGATATTCTAAACTTAGGAGCAGAGGCACGGATGAATATTCCCTCTATAGGCGAAGGTAACTGGGAATGGCGCTATCACCCCGACTCATTGAGTCAAGGATTAAGCGATCGCTTGAAAGATTTGACTACTTTATTTGGACGCTCACCGAAACCACAAGAATAACTATTTACAAAAAATAATCAAATCATACATAGATGATGATTATTTTGTTTAATGTAAATTTTGAATGCAATAAATCTGCACTCAATTTCATCAAAGATACATCGGCAAGAAAAATAGTACCTTTAAGGGTACTTAGATAAAAAAGTGATGAATGGTAAATTAAAAGTCACCATTCATCACTTTTTGATATTTTCCTACCTATAATTCATTAAGGAAGGATATCAACTTGTAGTTTTATCAGATACTCAGTTTTACTAATAAAACAATATATTTAATTGTATTTGTAAATTCTTAATAACCTATTTTTAAGGTTGGATTGCAACTCTTACTTCTTCTTCTGCTCCTGGTTTACCCATAGTTTTAGCTTTTTGCTGATTTACGCTAACTAGAACCCCACCTGCATTATCAGTTTTGACCTTTAACTCTTTCTGAGCTTTCCAAGTGCGACTAGTACCCTCTGGTAAAACCCCATCAAATTTTGTTTTACCATCAGCTATTACTTTAATTCGAGAACGCTCTTTGAGAGTAATACCTATTTCTACCTGCTGTGTTTTTGGTGTTGATTTATTTGGTGTTTCTGATGTTGCATCAGCTACAGTAGAAGACTCGCTTAATAGACTAGACAAGCTAGTGACTGAAGTGAAAATTATCAAAATATATAGTAGATACAGATGAATCGCACGTAATTGCCCTACTGGCTTAAATTGTCCTGCTTGACTAAGAGTAATTTTAGGAGATTGAACAGGGAAAGTGCTAGCAAACTCTACACCATTAAAGCCTAAAGCATTAGCAAATTCACGAATTAAACCCTTTGTATAAATTGGTTCGGGTAATTCATCCATCAAACCTTCTTCTATCGCAACCAATAATCGGCGAGGAATTCTTGTGAGCACAACTACTTCATCTATAGATAGACCCCGCTCTTCTCTTACTGTACGCAGGTTTGAGCCTAATTCTACTAATTTCTCATGTGGCTGTCCTTCTACTGACAGGACTGATTCATTTTTTGTTCTCCTGAACCACTTCATAATTTATATTAAACTCCCGAAAAATTAGTTAAGTCATTCAATAGGGTTATGTGAAATTAAAGAATGCAGGTAGCCGATCTCAATATCATTCAAATAACGATAAGAACCCTGCTTTAAAAAGCTTTTTCCCGTAGTTTGTAGCTTAATTTCACCGATGGAAACTCGATGCAACTTCAGAACTTCATGTCCAAGTTGCTTTGCAACACGTCGGATTTGACGGTTTCTGCCCTCTTGGAGTATTACTTCCAATTTGCAAGAAGAAGCATATTTTTTAATAATTTTTACTTTCGCAGTTCTGGTTCTTCTACCGTCTAGAAAAACCCCATTGCGCCACTTTTCGAGAGTACTATTTGACGGATGATTCGATACCAAGACATGATAAGTCTTGCTAATACTATGACGAGGGTGAGTAAGGCTGAATGTTAACTCTCCATCATTCGTTAACAATAATGCTCCGGTTGAATCTGCATCTAAACGACCTACTGGATGAATTCCCTGACCCGAACTCAAACTTTCTGGTAATAAGTCGAGTACAGTTGTTCTTCCTTGGGGATCGTGACAAGTAGATACTATTCCAGGTGGCTTGTTCAAAAGTAAATATATCAAAGTCGGACGATGAGAACTTGAAACAATCTCGCCATTTGCTGTAATCAAGTCTTTCTCTGGGTCTATTTTCTGCCCTAAATGCGCTAGCTCCCCATTCACCCGTACCTTAGATTGTCTAATCATTTCCTCGGCTTGACGACGTGAAGCTATCCCACATTGAGAAAGAAATTTTTGTAAACGCACCTCCATTATCAAATTATTGACCTTAATTGGTATCAAATACTTTTAATATATGCAATATAACTTCTCCTTTAATAGCCATAAATGCTACATTTAGAAGTCAATTAATTATCTGATTATATTGTTATATTCACTACTAAATCATTAAATGTCAGTTAATAAAAGTAAGCAAAGTAATCAAAAACAATCTTCCGGAAAACTTGGTTTTGTAAAAAATTTACTTTCAACAGCACTTAAATTGTGGTTGAAATCCCAAGTTAGTAAAGTTTCCCAATTGGAAGTAGAAATTAATGCCAAAGATAGGCAAATTCTTTCTGGATGCGTTCCTTTTGTATCTATCAGAGCACAAGATGCTATTTACCAAGGTATACATATTACACAAGTCAATTTAGTTGCAGAAAATATCCGCATTAACATAGGTTCAGTACTGAAAGGCAAACCGTTTAAGCTGTTAGAAACAGTACCAGTAACTGGAGAATTGAGAGTGAATGAAGAAGATTTAAGTGCATCTACCTCTTCTGCTTTACTGTCTGATGCTTTGAATGATATTCTTGCTACTGTTTTACCAAATCATTGGTCAAAATCCAAGTTAAATAAATGGCAAAATATTTCTATTCAAAATAATAGCCTAGTAATTTTAGCTACTTCATATACTCAGGGTAAGCCCTTGGCAGTAGAGATCACTATTGGTTTGAATTTAATTACTAATCACGAGCTAAAAATATCACCAATTAGAGCAATAAACAATACTGAGTTACTACTAAATGACGAAAATGGTAGATTAATTGATTTAGGTGCAGAAGTCGATATTCAGTATTTTTCTTTAAGCTCAAGGCAATTAAATTGTAGTGGAAAGGTAAATGTTAATCCTTAGTATAATTACTAACATATATTTTTACTAAAAGTATTTAATAACACTAGTATATTGTTTATAGATACTTTTAGTCTGTTTAATTACAGTCAAAACTCTTATTGCATTAATAAATTTTTCTATTGAGATCCAATCTTTATAGTAAATTTATATTCAATAAGTTGAAAATCAATACTACGTAATATTTGAATTAGTTGGTTAATAATAGTTAATAATACGGTAATTGCCATTAGCTAAGAATCTCTTTCTATTCCTATCTGGTAAATTTGATAAACTCATATTTGCTCTAGCAGAGGCAGTAGAAGTGTCACGAAATAGTAAACTAGGGGGACAGTGAATATATAGCTATCCGTGCGGTCTAAGATACCTCCATGACCTGGTATGAGTTTTCCAGAGTCTTTGACTCCTGCATCCCGCTTAAGCATTGATTCTGTTAAATCACCTAGAATACTCGCAATCCCAATTATTAGCCCTAAAGTGATACCTGTAGCTATAAACTGCGGCCAATGTAAATAATATGCACCGCAAACTGCAACTCCCACGCTAGAGAGTATGCCAAAAATTGCTCCCTCTACGGTTTTTTTGGGACTAATATCAGATAAGGGGGTTTTTCCAAAGAATTTACCTATTACATAGGCGCCAATATCAGCCCCCCAAATGCACAGAAAAGTAAGTAAAGTAGCTGTTAATCCTTTGGGTAGAGTAGAAAAACTCGATTGTTGGAAAATATCCATCCAAGATTCAGGAAAGTAGCCACCGAGAGGTAAGTTGATATACTTTTCAGTATCAATTGCACGCAAACGTACCCAATAGCTTGGCAAGTAACCGGTATAAAATAAGCCTAAAACCGAGGCAGAAATATCGGCAATAGTTGCCATTCTCGTCTGGAATAGCAAATAAAAACAGATTAGAGTGCCGCAAATCGGCATAATTGCATCTGCCAGACTTCCATCCAGAGTACAAATAACTAGTAATATTTGACTGACTACCAAAGTTGTTTTTGCGGCTGGAGCCATACCTTTGGCTTTTACCAGGTTAAAAAATTCTTGTTGCCCCAGGTAAATAATTACTGCGAACATGAAGGTAAAGTACCAACCACCCAAAATAGTTGCAATTAGTGCTAGAGCGATCGCAATAATTCCACTGAAAATTCGTGACCAAGGCATAGCTGACACAATAAGTTACGGATCTTCATAATTTAACATTCATTCTTGCCTCCAGAGAAAGAAGTGTTTCCTGTCAATTACTTATTACTCAGAAACTAAATCACTCTATTTTTTCACCACTGAGAACAAATACCGGATTAACAGCAGCGAAAGTTTGAGATAGACCGCGGGTTTCCAAGCGATTGATAGCTGATTGAACCACTTCGATATTTCTTGCCTGTAATTGAGATAAACACTGGGAAATACTATATAAAACTTCTAAGCTTGTGGCTGTAGCAACTACTCTTCCCGATAAGGATAGGTAGTCCCAAGCTACAGTTAATATTTCTTGAATATTTTTACCACCTTCAATACAAATACATTCCGGAGGTGCTTTAATATCGTGCAAGCATTCGGGAGCGATACCTTCAATTACCTCAACATTTTCCACTTCAAAGCGATCGCAGTTCCGACGAATTAGATTTGCGACTTCTTCGTCTCTTTCAATGGCAATAATTTTTCCTTGAGGACAGATTAGACCAACTTCTACAGGGATAGTACCAGTACCAGCACCGATATCCCATAGGACAGATTCAGGTTTTAGTCGTAATTGAGCCATTAAAAGCAGTCTAGCTTCACGTTTGCTTAAGGGAATTCCTGGTAAACGTTCAAATAATTCATCCGGAATTCCAGGGGTAATATAGGGCCAGAGTTTAGAAGGCATATAGAATTAATTTAGCAATAGAATTTTCCTTAACTAATGGATTCTAAAGCTATTTTTACCAGAAGTCAGTTGCTTTGCTCAAATTCAAAATTCCGGCATACCCTACAGGAACGTTTTCAACGAATAAAATTCAAAATTATTTACTTCTTTTTAATACCCAAATGAAGGAATTATTTCAGTGATTTTAGTGGTGAGTGGTGAGTGGTGAAATAGTTAGTTGTTAGTTAACAATCAACTTGTTCTCGTGTAGAGTTCACCATCAACCATCATCCATTAGTAATGGGTTCCTGTTTTGCGATAATGCACGGCAGTCACTCCGTCATTGTTGAATACTTTACCGTTATTGACATTGGCGTATACTAACCAATGATCCCCTACTTCCATGCGGTCTTGAACAGAGCATTCTATGTAGGCTAAAGAATCTTTAAGTATGGGAGAGCCATTTTCTGCGGAATCTGTGGAAATATTCTCAAAGCGATTTTCTCCTGGTTTAAAAGGTTTGAGAAAATGCTTCATTAAACCTATGTGTTTACCTTCTTCAAGAATATTCAGAACAAATTCGTTACCAGAGTGCATTAAGGACTCAACAGCGCGGTCTTTTGCAACAGCTATAGTTAAACCCGGGGGGTCAAAGCTGGCTTGTGATACCCAAGAAGCTAACATGGCACTAGAGACTTCTTCTTGCTTGGCTGTAACTACACATAAGGAACCGAGAATTCTACCTACTGCTTGTTCAACACTGGTCGCTGGTTGAGCAGGAGTACGAACTTTTTTAGCTTTCTTGAGAGCTTGAGCAAAGTCTGTTCCAGTTTCCTCACACATTTGCAAGGTTGCACCTCCGGGTTTAAACTTGACTCGGATAGAGTCAAAAGCTAGTTTATAACCTGCGTCTTTGAGTTTACCTTCAATTAAATCAACCGCTTCACCACTCCAGCCAAAAGAGCCGAATACACCAGCAAGTTGACTTTTTGTGGCTGTAGAAAGCACAATACCCAAAGCTGTTTGGACTGGTGTTGGTGCGTGACCTCCAAGAGTCGGAGAACCGATGATAAAACCGGCAGACTTTTCTACTGCTAAGCGAATTTCTTCAGGGTCGGTAAACTCGCAGTTAATCGACTCTACTTTGACTCCAGCTTTGGTAATACCACGAGCGATCGCGTTGGCTAAGGTGGTCGTATTACCGTAAGCTGAGGCGTAAATTAGAGCAACTGTCATCTCTTGGTTTTTTTGCTCTTTGAGCCATTTACGGTAAGCTTCACTAACTTCTATTAAGCCGTATCTGACTAAAGGTCCATGTCCGGGAGCATATATTCTGGCAGGAAATTCTGAGAGTTTATCTAAGGCTGTTTCTATTTGACGTGCATGGGGTGCCATCAGACAATCAAAATAGTAACGTCTATCTTCTTGAAATGATTGCCAACCTTCATCAAAAACTTGGTCTCCGCAAATATGTGCTCCAAATAATTTATCGGAGAAAAGAATTTCGGTTTGGGGATCGTAGGTACACAGTTGGTCAGGGTAGCGGGGATTGGGGGTAGGGATAAATTCTAAGTTATGTCCTTTACCTAAATCTAAGTTTTCTTCTCCCTTCATGACTTTAATGGGGAGATTTTCGTTTTCTAAGGCTTTCCGTAGGTTAATTGCTCCTGGATTAGAACAAACCAAAGTTATTTGAGGAGCAATTTCGAGTAAAACTTTTAAGGTTGCAGCTCGGTTGGGATTGACGTGACCAATGATTACATAATCAATTTGCTTGACGTCAACGCGTTGTTTGAGAGCTTCTATATATATTTCGGTAAAAGTTTCTCCTGGAGGGTCGATTACAGCAGTTTTGTCTGCTTCAATTAGATAACAATTAGCGGTAGTACCTTTAGACAAAGCATATTCAATTTCAAATCTTAATCTTGTCCAGCTACGAGCGCGTAATACTCTGGTATCTGTACCAACTGGGAAAATTTGAACGTCGCGTGGTTTTGTTATTGTCATTTACTGTTATCTTTTCTCTGTTATCTGTTTGGGGTTTAACGGGTTTCGCGGGTTTCGCGGGTTTCGCAGTGCTAAACTCGTAATTATCAGTTGTTGGTTATCAAAAAATTTAATTTGGGATGGTCAGAGCATCAGACTTCAGAGGATCAGACTAAGTAGTCGTACAAAATTAATTTGACATTCTAAAACCTTTAAGCCCTTGCATTCAGGTAGTCTGCTCGATAGAGCTTATGCTTCTCCATTAGGAGAAGCGCTTCGCGTTTATGCAGCAAACGCGATGGCTAACGTTCTGAGCAATGAGAATAAATATACAATTAATTTTGTTTAAGCACCTATAAATGGGTGATACAAGACTTTACATATCACCCAGTAACTTTTACAGAACTTAGACAAGTTTAATAATGGTTTCCGACTTTACGGTGATGAATTGCTGTTAAAGCATCTGGTTTGGAAACTCTACCTGCATAGATAGTGCTATATATTACCCAGTGGTCGCCACAATCCATTCTGGTAGCAACTTCACATTCAACATATGCTAGAGCTTCGGTTAATATTGGAGAGCCGTTTTCTGCTGATTGAGTTTTCACACCTTCAAAACGATCTGCACCGGGGGGAAATCTTTTTAGGAAATGTCTCATCAGATTTTGGTAGTTACCTTCTTCAAGGATATTTAAAACGAATTTATCTCCTACCTGCATTAATGATTCAATTGCTCTATCCTTAGCAACTGCAATAGTAATACCCAGGGGTTTGAAACTTGCTTGAGTCACCCAGGATGCAAGCATGGCACTTTTAACATCTTGTTTTTGAGCGGTAATTATGTATAGTCCACCGCTAATTCTGCCTAATGCTTTATCTAAATCAGCATCTAAAGACTTCATCTTTTTGATGCTTTTACTTTTTGTTACCCACTGAGCTAAGTCTGTTCCTGCTTCTTCACAAAGTTTGTCAGTATTATCTGTAGGTGTTTCCTTAATTTTGATTACAGGGAAAGCTACTTTTAATCCTTGTTGACGGAATTTTACTAACATGGGATCGATGGGTTCGTCATCACCACCACCCGACTCAAATAAACCTACGGCTTGTTTCTCCTTAGTGGAGCCTAAAATGGTACTTAAAGCCGGTTGTAATTTCTCAATTTTCCCTGCTGGTGGCATTCCCATAACAATACCAGCACAGCGTCCTACTAACTCCCGCAATTCCTGTAAATCAACTTCGCCGCTCAAATCTACCATTTCTACAGCGACATCAGTCTTAATAATACCACTGGCGATCGCTCTGGCTAATCTGTCGCTATGTCCGTACTCGGAAACAAAAAAGATCCCAACGGTTGTTTCTGGTTTGGCTTGACTTTGACTCCATGTGCGGTATCTTTCGGTTAATTCTTCGACATTATGAGATAGAAGTGGTCCATGACCAGTTGCTACCATACCAATTTTCTCTAACTGACTCATCCGCTTCAATGCAGAAAGTACAGAGCGAGAATTTGGTCCCATTAAGCAGTCGTAATAATACTTGTAGTCTGGTGATATTGCAGACAGGTCTTCATCAAAAACAGCATCAGAACAGTAATGCATTCCGAAAGCATCACAGGTGAAGAGAGTCTGAGTTTTGTGGTCGTAGGTAAAAATTGTATCAGGCCAGTGTAAATTAGGAGCAATCACAAACTCTAGCTCATGACCGTTACCTAAATCTAAGCGATCGCCATTTTTAACGATTTGCTTTTTAAATTCTTGGTGAACCAGGTTTTCTAAAAATTGAATTGCGACCTTAGAACCCACTACAGTTACATCCGGAGCCATTTGCAGAAAATCTTTAACCAAACCACTATGGTCGGGTTCGGTATGACTAATAATTAAATAGCTAATATCTTTGGGATCGATTAATCCTGTTAAAGTATCTAAATATAGTTGGCGAAACTTTTCGTGAGAAGTATCAACCAAAGCCACGCGATCGCCACGAATAATAAATGAATTATAAGTAGTACCGTTACGCAAACCAAACTCAATATCAAAACGGTCTCTATCCCAATCCAGAGAGCGAATTGTTGTAGTTTCAGGAGCAATTTCGGCTGTCTGGATGGTTAAGCGTTTCGCGCTCTTTTCGGTAATCGCTACCATAACCTTCCTCCTTATTAAATAAGTATTTATTCCATTACTACCATTGTGGCATGAGTCTTTTGTAACTTTTTATTAAAAAAACTATGATTGGGTTTAGAAAAATAAATTAGGTATTGTACGTGAAATTTTTTTAAGATGTTGCAATGCCTAAATCTTGATATCTAGAATTTATCTCTAGATTCGGAAATGGGCGAAAGCTAATTTTTTTAACTTTCAGGAGTAAATTTATAGTGTCTCGTTTAATTGCAATTATTTTAGGAATATTTCTCACCCTCAGCAGTAGCTTCATACTTCCTGGGACAGCTTGGGCAGAATCATCCAATTTAGGATTGCATGACGGTTATTTAAGTGTTTGTCCTGAATCACCAAACTGCGTAGTTAGTCAAAACGGTGATTCCAAACACGAAATAGAACCAATTCCTTATCATGTAGAACGCGATCGCGCATTTGCAACTTTACTTAAGGTAATCCCTGCTGTTCCCCGTACAGAGGTGGTGGAAAAAACAGATAACTATGTCCGTGCAACTTCTAAAAGTCGTATTTTTAAATTTACTGATGACGTAGAATTTTATCTTCCACCTGATGAGAAAGTAATTCATGTCCGCTCTGCATCTCGTGTTGGAGAGTCAGACCTTGGTGTCAATCGCAGACGTATTGAACAAATTCGTCTAGCTCTAGAGGATTTAAATATTTAATTTCATTTAATTAATTTAAAAATTTTTATTTAATAACTAAGGGTTTAGGACTGCTAAACCCCTAGTTATCATTTTTCTCTATTCATCACCCATCACTCAATAATCTCACCGCTTCCCCAAAAGGAAAATTTTCTAATCCTAATCCACCAGCAGTCACCACCCACAACACAGGTAACTCCGGTGCTTCTTGGGGAAATTTACCATAACCGTCAGTTAAATAAACACATACTGCTTGGGATTGTCTGTCCCAGTTTTCTGCTACTTTTTCAAAAAAGGGAATAAATGAGGTTCCACCTCCCCCTTCAGGTAAGGGAATCTCGCTATCAGAATTTAATTCTACTGGTCCATAAGCTTGAGAATCTACATAATAAAGTTGGCATTTCAGATGAGGATAAGCGTTTAGTATTCCCCGCACTTCACTTAAAAATACCCCCAATTGCTCGCTATAAATAGAACCGCTTGTATCTATAGCTACAAAAACATTTACAGATTCTCCCTGGAGATTTTCTAAATACATTCCCCTACCGACGAAGCGACGGTCAAAACCAGAAAAGTCAGTAGGTGTTTGTACTAAGTAACGCCATAAATAAGCACGCCAATCAATTTGAGCAGCACTTAAAGAACCTAGTTCTCGCTCTATTGCAGAAGGCAGATTACCATGATTCATTGTCCTAGCAATTGCTGCAGCTTGTCCAAGAGCATTACGCCAATGTGCTTCCATTGCTGCTTTTTTCCCCTGAGACATACTGTCTTTTTTATCAGCAATACCTGACAAATCATCTTCTTTCCCCGTACTTTCCTCTCCATAAACGTCTGCTGGTGGTGTATCTAATAGATCCGGGTTAGAAAGCTTTTGGCACTTTTGGGGGTCTTTCTGGAGAACTTCGTAAATTTCTTCTACACTCAGATGCTCTAATTCTGTATCCCTCACTACACCATCGGGTAGTTCAAAAAAACCCTGCTGATAAATCATGCCGTTAACTACAATATCAGCAGCGATATTCCACAGTTGGGCATCTCGAACCCCACGTCTAGTAACATGCAATAGAGCAGCGTGCAGAACTTCATGCAGCAAAACTCCATCCTGCTGTTTTGTACTTAGAGAAAGGATAAATTCGGGATTAAAAAATACATCCTGACCATCAGTTGCAGCAGTCGGAAGATCCTGGGAAGGAATAAATTGAGCGAACAAAGCCAAAGTTGCAAAGAAAGGAGACTTCATCCGTAAGCGTAGTAAAGAAGCGCTGATAATTTTTTGAGTATCTTCTGTCATATTATTAGAACTCTCTTATCCCTGAGTGATAATTACCTTCCAACCAATTCCTGAAAATCCTTCATAAATTGCTTAAAATTAGGGTCTTTTTCAACTAATTTGGCGAATACTCCCATTTGTCCTTTACTGCGCATAACGCGAAATAAATCTACAGCAAATAGCTGTATCCATTCTGGTGTCGCAACTTGACTAAGCCATGTGAAAGCGTTGTATGCTTGATTGGCATCCACTGCACGAACTGTTAAGCCAATAGCAGTAGCGTATCGGGAGCTTGGTTCCTTGGGAAAAGGTATCTCCATTCCCTTGCCTTCTAAAATAATTGTCAGATTCGGTAGGTTTTCATATAAATTGATAAAAGAATCAAACTCTGCTTTTGTACCATTACCTACAGCAGGAGCAATATCTAAGCCAGCGTAATGTAAGTGAGAAGCCATTACCCAAGAGCGAGGAGAAGACCAAGCAGGTTGCTGAGGATCTATTTTGTGGAGCAATGAGGAACGGAAAGATAAAAAAGCAATAATCTGTTCGTGAACTTTTGCTTCTAGTGCATAGGTTTTAAAGCTTTCAAAATCAGGTTTTACTTCTAAATGTAAAAATCTGTTAGCCAGGGGTGTAGGCATATCAAATACTGCTGCTTTGTCCTCTTTACGGTTCCCCGCTGACCATACATACCAGCCTTCCGGCACTACATAAGAGCCGACTCGTCGATCCAAAATCAGCTGCTGTGCTACCCCCTGCATTGCAGGAGGAGCCATATTCAATTCATCTAAGAATAAAATCCCTTTACCTTGACGGGGGAGAAATTCTGGGGGATACCATTTAGAAATGTTGTCTACTGCTACAGGTAAACCCCGTAAATCTGTGGGAGCAAGTTGGGATAAACGGACATCAACAAAATTAATATTATTTTCTTGAGCTAACTGTTCTACAATGCTGGACTTACCAATTCCTGGTGGTCCCCAAATCATGGTACTGATTTTTAAATTTTTGAGAATAAGCTGCTGTAAATAATTTTTTAATTCGTTAGGAGTCATAGATACTTTTTAGTTAGTTATGAATTAATTACTTATAGAAATACGGTTTGATTAATTAAATTGTTCTTTGAAATAAGTTGTCAACGAACTTTTTAAGAGAGAGCAAAAAGTGTAACTAGTATATGAAGACAGAAATCAAAGGGCAGTTAGAAAGTTAGCTAAAAGCGTTGTCTTCTAATAGAATCATAAGATTGAACATGAAGTTTTTTACAGATGTATAATGATTGCTTTATTTACACCGTTTTGGACTAGATTTTTTTAATAATTAATTCCGAACTCTATATGAATTAGTAATAAGAAATTATGAGTATTAACTCTCTTATCAATTAAGATTAAACAGAACTATTCCAACGTTTATCCAAATTTCTTATTGCCAATTTACTTATATCCGGTTCCTTATCATTGACCAATATTTCTAAAACCTCAAAAGGCGTATCTGGATGCTTTGCCGCTAATAACCTTTCGCTACTATCAGCACTTTTGGCATAATCTGTTAGTAAACGCTGTCGCAGTTGTAAAGGAGTATTGGGGTGTTCCAAAACAAAGCGATCGCAGCTGGGAAATTGAGCAAGGTGTTCTAGCGCAGAAGCTGGTGTCCCAGGGTTTTTAGCTAGAAATAATCTCAAATGCCAATCTTTAACTAACTCAGCTAATATTTTCGGAGAAGTTAAAGAATTACTTGCAACAGCTTGTCTTACCTCTGAATACCAATCTTTTGCTAATCTTTCCAGGATAGTATTTGAGGAATTGGGGTTTTTTGCAACATTTATCCGTACCTGTATTGATGGGTTTAAAGCTAATTCTTCCAGGATATGAACTGGTGTATTAGGATTCTTCGCAACCCAAGGTCTTACTTCTGGAGAATTTCTCGCCCATTGCACTAATATTTGTGGGGGTGCATGATTATGTTGAGCAACAAATTTACGAACTGATAATTGCTCATTGAATGCTAAACGCCAAAGAACCCTCTCTCTAGTTTCCTCTGGAGTATTAGGGTGACGCGCTACAAGTATGTCATGTAAGGGATTTCTTGCTAACTCACTGAGTATAAATCCCGGAGTTGTAGGATTTTGCGCGATCGCTTTTTGAATATCTCCCCGACTATCTTCAGCAAGTTCTTGTAGTACATCCACCGGAGTACTGGAGTTTTCTGCAATGAATAAACGTAGGTCAGGATTTTTTACAGCTTGAATTATCACCCCCACAGGTGTGTTGGGATGACTTACCACCATTTGACGTACTTTTAACTCAGAATGTCCTGCAAGTTCTACTAATAATTGACTGGGTATAGAAGAGTTTTGAGCAAGAAATCTCATAGCATGAACTCGATAGTCCAAAGCTAACTGTACAATTAAATATTTCGGTAAATTAGAACGTAGCGATATTACCCTCTTGACTTTAGCGTGTGCTTTTTCTAAAAGTTTTTCTAGCAGACCAATAGATGTATTACAATTTCTAGCGATCGCTTTTTGAATTTCGATACGAGAGTTCCAATTCTTTTCAGGAAATTCTAGAATTTTTTCTAAAATAGGTGATGGGGTTTTTGGATAAGCTGCTAAATATAAACGTACTAAAGTTGTACTATTTTCGATTAATTTTCTTAGTACTTTTTCTGATAAGTCTTTACGGTGAGCAATACACAAACCTAAACTATCATTATGCTTGCTTTTCACAGCAATTTCTAGTAATGCAGTTTCAGGGGTATGAGGATTTGTTGCAACAATTTCTAATATTTCTGTATTTGTATGAGATGCTGCAGCAGATAAAAACCATATAGGGATGTAGTCTTGTTTAAGTAATTTTAATAATGTCCAAAAAGGAATTTCTAAAGGGAGTAATGGCTTTTCTAATAATAGTAATTCAAGTACACTATTCTGAAAAAAATAATCGGGAAATTCTTCTGCTAATTTAATTAAAATATCCCTGGGAGTATTAGGATTTAATATCACATTTTTACGAGTTTCAGCGTCTTCAAGAACTGCCAATTCTTCTAACAATTTTGGCTCTGCTCTAAGGTTTGCTGCTACTAATCTTGCAATTTCTACACTTTCACTTGCAAGAATTCTTAATTTATCTGATGGAGTATTTTCATCTACCGCTAGCTGTTCCGAATTTAAGTGCATTTTCGGTTTAATTATTATCAATTGATATCCCAAAAAAATAATCGGGACATACCTATCCAATCAAAGTTTTAATTTACTCTTGTTGTACTAACAATTTCTAGTGCATAAGATACATATAAATTTTCTCTGTCAATGAATTTTATTTATTCTTAAATTATTTTTCACTACATTAGTAATAAATAAAACAATATGCCTAGGAGTAGTAAATATTGCTTATAAGTAAATTATTTTATTTTCAATAAATATCTATCAAGCTAATTCTTGTCAAGCTTTTAAAGAATACTCTACTCTTAATTTAGATGGATAAATATCGGTTGCGTATGAATTAAAGGCTACCCTTTAAGCTATAAATAATCGGCTTTTAGACTTGATTTTTTAAGAAAATTTTTATAGTCATTTCAATTAATTTTCATAGGTATCAGGACTTACGCAAAAGCAACATGATTACGTCCGAGACCGTAAGCGATCGCGACGTATAAGTTTCAACATTTCGACTGCAATATTTGTGACTAATTCAAGGAATTAGTCACAAATATTGCACACCTGTTCACAAAAAGGATGGTTATTCATATGCATCATATACCTTGCCCTTCCTTTCCTGAGTACCTGTCACCTGAGGTTATTCCAGGTGTTTATACGGCAGTCTCACCGCTAATTGAAGTACCAATATAGCGGGAGTCTCCAGGAAAGAAGACAGATGGAGGAGGTAGATAGGAATTGATTAATTCTAGTAACTCCATCTGTTTCATCACCTGTAGCAACAAAACAATATCATCATTTCTTTCTGTAAGAATTCGGTAATTCTGTTTTTTGTCTATACACTAACACTAGAATTACCATTTTGTGCTTCCCATTGATTCCGAGCACTTTTACTCATCTCTTTATGCATGAACAGTGAGTTTTTTATCTTCAACATAAAGATCGTGATCAGACCATAATCTTTCATTACGTTTTTTAACCTTTTCTAAGAGGTTAAGTTTTAGTCTGCATTTATTATCTGGATAGCTTGCTAACCCAATAAATCGTTTTCCCTTGTTACTTAGACCATTGACACCCCACTCAGTAAGAATGTGTTCATGACTCAGACCAATTTGACTAAGATGCTTAATAAGCTCCTCAATATCGTATCGATAAGTTGTAAAGTTAAGTTCAAAAAGTGTTTTTCCTGAATCGTTATACCTCCATTGAAGAATGTCTTTTTTACCTTCTATAGATTTCTTCCATTGGTAGCCATCAAGAACAATCGATTTTGGTACCCAGTCTACTACGAGTGAATTTTTAGCATTAATCCAATTGGTAGATTTAGAACTATACAAAAAAGGTTTATGGTCAAAAACAATAAACCCTTCTTCCTTTAAATGCTCTTTGGCATTTTTTAAAGCTTCAAGTCTCTCTATATCCGTACTTAAGTGCTTTAATACAGACAAAGCGAAAACTATTAAGTCATATTTTTTGTTAGTTTTAAATGAACACATATCTGTATTGATAAACTCAATAGCAGTGTTGTCTGGCTTATGTTCTGCATAATATTTTCTCCCTTTATCTATCATTTCATTACTTAAATCAATGCCAGTAATCTCTTTTGCTTCTTTCACAAAGATTGGGAACAAGCGACCCATTCCGCAACCTAGCTCTAATATAGATTTTGGTTTTAATATTTCAATTAAATCTTCATATAAGGAAAAATCCATCTTGAATGAATTCATTATCTCATCATATAAATAGGTGGATTTATTATATTCTGATTTGCTTAGATTCATTTCTTGTACTCTCTAACGAAATTTATTTTGTCATAAATAAAAATATCATTAATGTGTCAAGTTTCCGATTGATCCCGGCAAAAATAAAATCCATTGTATGAACTTACCCCATTAACTACACTTAAATAATTATTGAATAATTAATTTAGCAATAAACCTTTGAACCCATAAAATATACCTGTAAGCATTCCTTACAGGTATATTTTATCGTTTTATAAAGTGGCTCAAATAAAATTATTACCGTCTATCTTTATTGCTTATAAAGTTAGTTTAGGTTTTGTTTGGGCTTATTTTTTCTTTAAGTCCCGCGAAATAACTCATCTGATAAACTCATACAAAAAGACTGCAATAGCTCTCTAAATAGGTAACTATTACAGCCCTTTACTCTTTGAATTTTTTCTTATCTAGATTAATACATTGATACCAAAATTCGATATATAAATCCTCTTTTGTATATCTACAACCTTCCAAGAACTGCGATTAAAAGGGATAATAAAATCGAACTGAATATCAAGCAATCAAAAAAAACATCAATACTAAATCTAGAACTTGAAAGTAGTACGAATTGTACCAACGTAGATAGTGTCATTACTATCATCATGTTCTGGATTAAAGATAACCAGTAAACCAGGAGTAACGGCTATATTATCATTCAAGTTAAACTTGTAAAGAGTTTCTAGGTGATATGAAGTATCTGGATCTTCTGTTAGGTCGCTGTCAGTAACTTTAGGTGGCTGACCAAAAATCAGACCCAAGACACTACCTTTACTACCAAAGTCCTTGATCCCAAGGTGAGCAGCCCAGTAAAATAAATCAGCGTCATCACCATCATTAGGACCAGACTTTGCTGTAGCTTCCGCAAAACCAGCCCAACCACCAATAGTTATTCTCTTCGCTGGCTTAAATGCAGCTTGTACACCATAATTATTGGATACCGTAGCAACGTCACCAAAAGGTTGTCTTGCTAATTCGCTACCTGTAGAAGCAGTCAAGTCAATACCACTACCACCATCAATATCGCTATTCTGGTAAGTACGAGCATAGGTCAAACCTATGTTAAGAGCTTTGTTAGGCTTAAAGTCTATCTGACCTAGGACTGCATTTGCTCCATTAAATAAGCCATTAGGATCGCTAGGATCGTCTCCTTCCTTAGCAATGTAAGCACCAGTTAAACTAACTTTACCTTTAGGGTTTAAGGTAACAGTTACACCAGGTCCACTTTCACCTTGACGATAGATAGGACTAAAACGTCCATAACGAGAAAGCGCACCAGAACCACTACTCTTGAAGTTGGGGTTAAAAACGTTGATGTTATCGTAGAACTTACCACCAGTTGCGTCAATTTTGACTCTAGCAATTTTACCAAAGTCAAAAGAGTAATTGATTTTATCAATCTCTACATTATTACCATCATCACCAGTAACACCAGCAAAACCAAGACGAGTCATTCTAGTTCCGCTTTCTCCATTGTTTTGCACAATGTTGCGAGCTTGCAAACGTACTTGCAACTGGTCTTTTCCAGTAAAACTACTGCGTAGGTCTAAACGTACCCGGTCAGAAAGAGTGATGTTACTATCAATATCATCTCCACTACCATCTGCTTTTTCATCACCGAAAACATTAGTTAAAGCGAAAATCGCCTCACCCTTTAACTTGGTAGTAGTAGAAAACTGATTTGCTTCTAACTCAGCAGTACGAGCTTCCAAAGCATCAACACGACCGCGCAAGGTAGCTAATTCGGCAGAAAACTCTTCCTGTAAGCGCTGTAAAGTCGCTAAATCTTCTCTAGTTACCAAATCAGCTGTTGCAGTAGCAATTAACTCATTGACTCGATCCAAACAAGCATTTAAACCAGCAGCAAATTCGTAACGAGTTAATGCTCTGTTACCGCGATAGGTTCCATTTGGATAACCAGCAATACAGCCGTAACGCTCAACCAAAGATTGCAATGCCTGAAATGCCCAATCTGTTGGCTGCACGTCTGAGAACTGAGAAACAGATGTTACCTGACCCATTTCGTTTTTACCTTCCGAAATTTCGGAAACAGGGGTAACTTGTTGACTCGTTGGCTGATTAATTTCATCTGCCAAACCAACGTTAGCAGCACTAAAGGTAGCAGCAACGATAACTGGACTCAGCCTTAAAGTTTTAAAAAATAACTTGCTCATAATTTCCTTCTCACTCACACCTAAAAATCCTAACCACAAATATGAATTTTAATTCTGTTGTCTAAGTCAGGGGAATATACATGAACTACTCGAACTGAGCTGCAAGCTTCTCGCTTCACAGAAAAATGCCTCTCTACACAGAAAGATAAATTGGCTTTATCTCTGTTCGACGAGGGAAGAACCGCTTTCCACAGTTCTATTACTTACAAAACGAGGTTTGTCATGGAGTAGACCTCTACTCTCCAGTAGACTCACCGATTCCCTAAACTGTGTTAGCACCCTTACCAGAAACCGGGTAGCCTTTTAGTCAATCAGGCGATTTACCAAGCTATATAACATTACCATAAATAAGTGGACTGATTGTAACTAATCCGGGGTGATAAATCGCGGAATTTTTGACAAAAAATAATTAAGAATCACACTGTATCTCCATTAAAAACGATGATAGTTAACAACCGGTTAACTATCATCGTTTTAATGAAAATTTGTTATTATCTGGTCAATGTGCGATCGCTACCTTTATTTTGCGGACGCAGAATTATCTGACGCTTGTGACGAGTAATAGAGCTTTCTTCTTCAAACTGTTGTAGCAGACGAGTTACAGTTACTCGTGTAGTATTCAAAACCTCAGCCATTTCCTGATGAGTAATATTGAGGTGAATGAGTTTACCTTGCTCTACATCACGACCAAACTTTTCACTTAACCAAACTAAAAATTGCCATAGTCTCAGGGAAATAGGTTTGCGATGGACGATACTTAACAATTCCTCTGATTGTTTGATGTGGGAGATTAAGGTGTCTGTATATTGACTCCACAGGTGAGGTGCAACTACACTTACTTCTACATTAGTCAAACACTCTATTTGATAAGGTTTAACTGTAGAAAGAGGATAACCAACTATATCTCCAGTTCCCCAGTATCCCAGAGTAATGAATGTACCGTCTTCACTCCAAGTTAATGTACGAACTGCCCCTCTTTCAATTTTCCATAGAACATCGTTGCGTTGGGGAATGACTTCTCTGCGACTAAATAAACGCTGAGGTAACTGTTGAGAAGGATTATTATTAAGATTTGATTGTTGAGCGAAAGAGGAGGTTAAGGTACGATTTGTTGAATACATCATCGGTTTAATTCGGTTAAATTACGTAATTTTCTGCAATCAAAAGCTGTAAAAAGCATCCGATGCATGCTTTATTTCAATAGAGGTCATGGCAAAATTGACCGGGGAACTCCAGTCATCGTAGTTCATTGTCGTTCTTGGATATCTCCTGAGTGGGCTTGTGTTAGCGTTAGCTTTCTCAAAAGAAAACTCTGCTCCCCTCTGGAACGTCAGATTAACGGTGACTGGTTACTATTGAATATATGCATTACTCGGCAGTGATGGGCTAAATCCCCATCACTCATAGCTGGCTATTCCTTGAAATTAAGAAATTCTATTCTGAAGTTTAAACTTAATATATAGACTTAAGGTTTAGGTAAAGACAAATAGCATAATCTTAAGCTGGCAATACATTTGCTAATCCAAAAGATAGATGCCTGTTCTGAAAGCTTTCACTAAACTAAGACTAAAGGATAAACAAAGTAGATTCCAAATATAGATAGAGTAGAGAGTTTTTACAGACAACAAATACAGTAAGGATAAAAGATTACTTCTTAGAGGATAGCTGCAACTCAAAAGCAGCTACTTTTCTTTTTTCTGAAATTGTTGTTTCTGTACAACTATCTATTCTAGGCACCCAATTAAATATATTACTTTAAGTTAGTTAGATACAACTAGTATAAACTAATTGATAGCTTAAACTAATTGATAATTCTTGTCAACTAGTTCTCATTGTAGTTATGGCAACAACAGCTGGCTTTGGCAATGCATTAATATTTCTATCGGGCCAGTTGGAACCAATAGGAACCTGACGAGTTTGAATGAATTCCTCACCTGTAGTGGTGTAAACTGCATACTCTCTCGCTTCAGAAGCCTTATTTTTACGAATACCGTTAGCTTCTCCAGGATGTTGTATTGCCGCAAACATTGTATCTTCGTTAGGACTAAAGCACGGACCAGTTACTTCGCACTCCATAGGTCCTATGCCGAACAAAAATGCTTTACCCTGCTGCTCACCACTAGTAGGTATATACCAGATAGTATTATTACCAAAAACACCTGAATAACTAATATCTTTTCCTTTGTCGCTAGTACGACTTTTTACAGCATTATTGAGCTTTCCCGTAGAAATGTCTGTCACCATCCATACATTTGCTTGACTATCTAGTAACAAATTATCTGGATTTGCAAAACCGTTACCTCCTTTATTAGGTTCACCACCTGTTGCTAGTATTTGCCAGCTAAAGGTGTCTGCGGCTGGTTCTTGCTTATCTTCTGTTAATTGTACTATCCAGCCATACTCATAGGGAGTTTCTCCTTGAGGACCCTTAAATATCCGAGCATCTGGTCCACCTTCCTCATCTGGAGAACCCGAGGTAAAAGTGATATACAAATCTCCATTAGAAGCAATTTCTGTATCTTCTGGACGAGCTGTACAAGTAGCACCCGCTGCATTTGCAGCATAGTGAGCGTCAATTAAAATTGCGCCTTGCTTTTCTTCTGGATTACCAATATAAAGGTCATCAAGAGTCTTAAATTTCTGCTTATAACTAGCGATCGCTTTATCATCTTTCACGGGAAAGTCACCACCCTTTACTCTTTCCGGAATTGGAAAAAGATTTTGTTGTGGGGTACCTTCACCAGCCTCATCTGGTAATCCTTTCGGTAAACGAATTAAGTTACCAACTATATTGCTTGGCAAATCTGGATCTACTGCTGTATCAGTTCTTAGAGGTATCCAGCGACCTGTGCCATCTGGGTTAAATTTGGCAGCATAAAGCATTCCCTGACTAAGCAACTGGGAGTTAACTTTGTCTGTTGGGTTACTTACTTTGTCTTTGCTAACAAACTTATAAATATGTCCGCCTCTGCGATCGCATCCAGAATAAAATGCAATTGGTTTTCCAGGGACTACACGTACTCCTACAGCTTCATGACGGAAACGTCCCAGCCAGGTATGCTTGGTTCCATAATCTTTAGGGTTGGCTGGGTCTAGTTCTACTATCCAACCATATTTGTTACCAGCTAGACCAAAAACGTTACCTTGTCCGGAAATTGATTTTTCCTTCAACACGAATGGTCTCGTACCTGGGTCAAAAGATGTCCCATCTGCGTAAACTGGCTCTGGAACCTGTGCCTGAAAGTTCTCTTCAGCGCTTAGAACTGTACCCCAAGGTGTAGTTCCACCCGCACAGTTGGCAAATGAACCAATTATGCGATCGCTTAATTTATCTATGTAGCCAAGTCCCTGTTTTTTACGAAACACAGCTACTCCAGGTCCGGTTGCTTGCAGATATCGGTTGTCTTTTAATCCTGAGATTCCGGTAATTCTTCTATCCGCTGGAGAGTTAGTACGCTCCCATTTTCCATTAGATGCCTTACGTACAGATATTACACCTATTCCCTGATCCAATAGTGCTTCTGCACTGATATCTGTAATTTTAACCTTTATCGGGTCATTATCCGACAAAGCATATGCATTTTTTTCACTCTTCCCTGATGAGTCTTTCTCTAATTCTGCCCTTACTTGCTCGAAAGGCAAAGATTTTCCTATGACTTGCTGATAAGTTTGCATCCAGGGAAGAGCACTTATATATTCAAAATTTATAGATAAGTAACCCTCATTATCTGCTGTCGAAACAAATGATAGATAATCGTTGTTATAACCAAAACGGGAATCACCAACCTTATCGCCCCAAGCTGCAATAACATGATATTCAAATCCTGGTGGCAATACCAGGTCGTCAACCACTTCATAATTGCGATAGTTTTCTTGCTGCTGTTCCACTTTCAAGCCATCTGTTTCCAAGGGTATAGGAGATTTGATGGGTTTGAAAGAAAGAAATGATGGCTTTATTGAATCAACAGATGTCTGAGTAACTTTTCGATCGCACCCAGCAAGAGAGCTGAAGGCAACTGCCCCGGCACCTCCTGCCATCAGTAGCAAGAAATCTCGACGGTTTGTATTACCCATTGTCCTGGTTGACTACATATCAATCATGTGTGTTCGCTGGCAAACTATTTTACATCGCCTTTGATACTTTAAAGGGAAAAGTTTAAGAACAGGTAAGGGTTTATTAAAATCTGTGTTAGTTAAATAATACTTAATTTCATTCTTGAGTACTTAAATAATTGTTAACTGTTACGCTATTTTTATAAGATGAATATATCACCATTAAACTATGAAAAAACAATATTGATGATTGCTCAATTATGATTATACAGAATTACTCGTCAATACTTATCTAAATGTGTAGGGAAATGATAAGCAAGTCTCTAAACATGAATCAAAACAACAAGTACTTTTGTGGGATTACCTTCCAATAAGTTTGGTACCAAGGTATTCTATGCTTTCATAAAGCTCAGTAAAATCGAAAACTATGACTTTTGCGATCGCGATCCCCTTTCATTCAAAAATATCTTAGTACAGAAAAATAATTAAAGTCTGTCTTGTATGTTACGGCTGCTTATTTTAGCTTATATATTTTTCTGCCTTTTCCCTAATACTTACCTAGACATAATCAAATCTAAATTTATAACATAATGTATTAAATTATCTAATGGAATAATCTAATGCTGACTTATATAGACTATGAGCCTAAAACCTTTTATACATCTAGCTTAGAGATAAATTCATAGGTAACATTTGCCCCTCGTATCTATTCTGCTATGCACATGTTTATTAATAGCTTGGCATTAACTGCCCACATTATTTCAAGATTCAATTAAAGTCTAAATTAGTTTATCTTCCCTGAATGCTTATTTCTACTTTAGAGCTAAGCCATAAAGTAGAAATAAGTAAAAAATATTTCTCATATAAGTCATATTTACTGAATAAATCCTTTACTTAACATCAGTTCGGATTAAGAACGTTTATTCAAGATTGAATTGCTCAAACAAGACAAAATGTTGACGTATACCAAAACCAAGGGAACACACAACGCCGGATTTGAGCTGATCGCGGAATAATCATTACTTACTGGATTGCTTGTTAGGTTAACTAATACTACAGCAAATTACATGAAGTTAAATATGCTTCATTTCCATTAATTAAGATTCAATTCAACTTCTAATGCCGGTAATCATATATGCTACTCGTTGACCAATATTAGTTGCATGGTCTGCCATTCTTTCTAAAAAGCGAATAGCTAAGCCAAGCAATAGAATTGGTTCAATTACTCCTTCAATGTTTTTCTGATAAGCCAAAGTTTTATACAAATGCTCATAAGCATCATCAACAGCATCATCAAGCTGTTTAATTTCCTTTGCGCATACCGCATCCATATCTGCCAAGCATTTAAGGCTAGTTGCTAACATTGCTTGGGCATGATGAGACATTATAGCGATTTCTGGTAATGTATGATGGGGCTCATAAGGAAAAATTTTGATTGCAATCTCAGCTATATCTTCAGCGTAATCGCCAATACGCTCTAAATCCCTAACTAACTGCATAAAAACGCTTAAGCAACGCAAATCCTGAGCGACAGGTGCTTGCAAAGTCATAATTGCAATGCAGTCAGTTTCAATTTGACGATAGATTCTATCGACTTTTTTATCGATTCGAGGGATTTGATTGGCAGCATTTAGATCCCGTTCTATCAGTGCTCTGTGACTAAGACGAAATGATTGTTCGACCAAAGCCCCCATTCTTAATATATCTCGTTCAATGCGCCTAATCTCCCGTGTTAACTGGGGTCTTCCCTGATTGAGCATCATAAATTGAATAACCCGCTAAGATGATACTAATTCTCTTAATATAAACATCTATTTAGATATTTATCAAAATTGTTACTTTGATTTTTTGTCAACCCACATAGCTACTATTCTCTAGGCTGATTTTAAAATTATGCATTACCTCTTAGCGGCTTTAAAACCTATAGGCTTTAATATCTTTCAGGTCTACTGTTCTACTTTCCCATAAACTCTTACATTGATATAAAAGGTTTTAGTCATTTGCTTATATGCGATAACACTAAGTAGGAAATGAGATAGATAATCTGTGATTTTACTTGTCATATAAGCATTCATCAAGCTATTAACAGCTCATAAATATACAGATAAATCATTCTACATATGCTAGATATTTTTATCCTAATCCTTTAGGAGGATATATCACTTTAATTTGCCTGATAAATATTACTAATTTAAATGATAGTTATAAGTTAAATATATTATAAAGATAGCAAATAAAGTTTCATTCATACCCTAGGACATAAATAAGGAGGCTAATCAAAATCGATAAAACCTATTATATATAAAGACTGTGTCATTTTAAGATAGTGTTATTTTGTTCATTAAAAACGCAAACCGCAGGATATTTCGCCTCTTTGTTTATTAGTTGTAGGAGTATTTTAAATTCCGCGTAGCGGTACTAGCTAGCCAAATTATAAATTGAAACAGAAATTTTGCTTAACTTTTTATGACTTTTGGTAATTGAATTTGTATTAATCCACCCCCTGTTTGGGGATGATTCATTGCTTTGATAGTGCCATGATGAGCTTGAATAATTTGTTTGACAATTGCTAACCCCAAACCACTACCGCTAGACTTTGGAGAAATATTGTTTTCTTTTGTAGAAAGACGCGATCGCGACTCATCTCCTTTATAGAAGCGTTCAAAAATGTAAGGTAGGTCATTTTGATTAAAACCTGTACCCGAATCAAGAATATTTATCTGTGCTGTTTGACAATTTGCTTTATCCGTAGCGATAACTTTCATTTCTAGAGAAATGCTACTATGAGGAGGACTATGCTTGATACCATTATCTAAAAGATTTAGAAAAACTTGATGCATGCGGGCAATATCCGCTTCAATCCATAAAGTATCTAGACCGGAGTACACTAACTTCAAATCTTGTTTTCGAGCAATTAGTTCTAAATTCTCCCATACATGAATAGCCAAAGAGTGTAATTCTACCGACTGGTAATTTAGCTGCACAGGTTCTTGGACTTCGAGTTGATGTAGTTCTAGAGAAGCTTGTACCAGATCTATAAGTCTGTCTACTTCTTGCAATAAACGATTTACTAAGCGTCTCCAGGGACTATCTATACGTTCGCTTAAAGTTTCTATTACCAGACGAATAGAAGTTAATGGAGTTTTTAACTCATGAGATAGGTCGGAAAAAGTGCGATCGCGTGCTTGAGTCATTTCCAGGAGAGGTTGTATATCTTCTAGAAAAACTGCTACTTTTCCACCAGGTAATGGGGTACTAGTAGCTCTCAAATTCTGAGACTTGATTTGTGAGATTGCATTTGCATCTTCACAGGCAGGATGGAATATCCACTCCTTCATCTGTCTATCCTGAAGAGAACGGGTTTTCTCAATCAGATTATCAAGCTCATAAGAACGTACCATCTCCAATAGCAAGCGTAGATTCCCGGTTTGCCAATGTTGCAAATACAACATTTCCTGTGCTTTTTGGTTACACTCAAGTAACTGATTTTCTTCGTCTACCTTCAAGTATCCAATGGGAGCGGCTTCTAATATTTCTTGATAAATATATAATTCTTTTTGTAGAAATTCTTGCTCTTGCTTTACAGAACGAACTTCATATTGTAAACGTGGAATTAAAGGCAGTTCTTCGCGATCAATTCTTCGGAGAAAAATTCGGGGTATAAATCCTAAGTAACGATTCAGCTGTATCTGCTGATATAGCCAAAAAGCTAAACCCAAGCTCAAACCAATCACTAATCCTATTGCCAGCATCGCAAGTTATGTTATCTACCGGAAAATACCGGTCGAGCTAAAGCGTTATTTCATGGTAGTGTAACATTCACCGGTAAAAGTCCGCTGCTGTACTCAAATTCAAAATCCTAAGAATTAGACACTGTACAAATTAATTATCTTAATGTATTAAGATTTTTATTTTGTTTCAGGCTTTGACAAAGAAAAATTTAACTTATTGCAATGGTTTTCGATCATCGCAATAAAATAGACTAAAAATGTAGCTAAAAGCCTTGAAAAACATACCCTCTATTTTTACTTTTCTGTGAATACGTAATTCCTAAGTTCAAACTTAAAAATTCAAAAATAATTAAATAAACCCCGTCCATATTTAAACCTGGAGTTCCTAATTCTCCCGATACGTCATTGCGATGTAAGGAAGCAATCTCTTAGTCTTGATAAAAAAAACTACGGTTCTCAAAGTAGACGTGGTTTAATTTTAATTTCTAAATTTTTAATTGCATGAGTTTTGAAGGTAGTCTTGAATAAAGTAAGGGTGTTTAGCCTTTACTTATGGATAGAAGCCTAAGGGACTTCCAATTAAAAAAATAATCAATCGTTTTGGTTTTCAGTCCCCGAACTTATTCCTCTTGAAGATGATCCGTCGTCGTCAGGGTTTCCCTCTAGCAAAAAACTGCACTTTTAACTGGATTTATCCTGATGATTCTTCACGCTGAAATTAATAATTTTGTATTTCCAATTACTCGAAGGGGGGACTGAATCACTGAGAATAATAGCTATTGATTACCCAAAACGATAGCCAAAACCTCTAACGGTGATAATATACTCTGGATGACTTGGGTCTTGCTCCAATTTCTCTCGCAACCAGCGAATATGAACATCTACTGTTTTACTATCACCTACAAAGTCAGGACCCCAAACTTGGTCTAGCAACTGCTCTCTTGACCAAACTCGTCTAGCGTAACTCATAAATACTTCCAGAAGACGAAACTCTTTAGGAGATAAGTTTGCCTCTTCACCACGTACCAAAACTCGACATTCTTGGGGGTATAGAGAAATATCTTTGTATTGTAATATGGGCGACTGGGGCAAGCTGCATAACCGCTGACGACGAAGTAGAGCACGGATACGAGCAATGAATTCTCGAACGCTAAATGGTTTAGTCAGATAATCATCCGCTCCAACTTCTAAACCTAAAACTCGGTCGGTTTCGCTACCTTTAGCACTTAATATTAGAATTGGTACTGGGTTTCCTTGATGGCGAAGTAAACGACATATATCTAAGCCATTGACGTGGGGCAACATTAAGTCTAAAACTACTAAATCGAATGAAGCCTCTCCAGAATTAGACTCAAAACATTTCAGAGAATCCAATGCTAAACGCCCATCATCAGCAACTACAACTTCATAGCCTTCAGCTTCTAATGCTAAAACTACCATCTCCCGGATAAGTTCTTCATCCTCTACCAACAGAATTCGGTTGGTTTGTCCAATATCCCTAGTTACAGGATAACTTGCTGACTCACTGGTATACATTGATGTCACAAAGAAACTTCACTTTTTGCCTATATGGTTTTTTACTATTAATACTAAATAGTGACCATTTAATCACTATCTAGTCACTATATAGATATATACCGTTACAAAGCTTGTAGCAATCTTTTTTGTTGATGCCTGCTGTCTTATTTTTGTGTAACATATTTAACAGTATCATTATAATTATAAACTACTACAACCTGAAATTACTAACATTCAGTTTGACAATTTTATCTAACTATACATTTGGGCTATAGGTTTCTAATTATTAAATTTCGATGATTAAAAGTAGAGGGTTAAATATAAATGTAGTATCTGTCTAAGGCTGATTATTTCTCTGTTTGGGCGATTGTATATTTCTATTCAAATGTATGACTTTATATGTTATTTTCTTTTATTTAATGACTTCTATCAAATCTTGAATTGGTGATATATACTACCTTAGTACATGAAACTGCAAATATTTTATCCTTTGCAAGCATGAAAAAAACGTCCATGCTTCAGACATGAACGAAAATAAGGTTGAATAATAAGAGTAGCGATATCTATTAATCTTTTAAATAGAGATGACTGACTTCCTCTACAAATATTCTACCCGCGCATCTAAATTGCGATCGCGTAAATAGTTAGAAACTTTTCGAGCATCATTGATATTCTGAAATTCTCCTACATTTACATAATCCCCACGTCTGGATCTATTCACAAATGCTGTCGGGTAATACTGACGTACCTCAACAATAGTTTCAGCCTTAGTAACAGGTACAATTACTGCATAACGTCTAGATCCATTTTCGACTCGTAGACCTAATTTCCGCCATGTTGCTTCATCAACATTACCTGTGATAGGTAAATCATAAAACTGCTGATATGCACTAACTGCATTGCGAGTAATCGAACCAAAATAGCCGGTTGCTTCAGCGTTTCGGAAAAATCCTAACTCTTTCAACCTCAACTGAACTTGTCTTACTCTATTACTACTTATACCCTCATAAAGGATTTCAAAATCATCACCCCCTCCAGTACCGCGTCTATTGGAAGTAATTCGCCGAATTTGTTCTAAGGTAAATCTATCACCTATTCCGGTTGCAGGTATGCGATTATCCTGCTGGAAACGAATTATTGCTTCTTGGGTCAATCTATCGAATATTCCTGTAGGTTGAGCGCGGAAATAACCTAATTGCTGTAAATCCTGCTGTAAAGCTGTTACTTGAGGACCTCTCGAACCAAGATTTAAAGACATTCCAGGAACCGATACAGGGGGAATTGTAGAAGGGTTCACAGAAGGAATTGCAGGAGGAATTGTCCTAGGAGTAATTGTAGGAGGAATTCCTGTAGGGGGAATTCTAGGAGGGATTGTCCTAGGAGTAATTGTAGGAGGAAGAGGATCTGTTTGCACCGGTGGATTTGCACCATTAACAGCAAAACGAATCTGATCTAATGTCTGAAAATCAGCAACTCCCGTCATTTGCAAATTATTCACTTGCTGAAATGTCATTACAGCATTTTGAGTCAAGCGTCCATAATTTCCGTCTATGGGACTGTTAAAGTAACCAATCTGTCGTAAATCTTCCTGTAATTTTCTCACCCAAAAACCATTACAACCTACAGAAAGAGATCGAACATTTGGATCGCAATATACACCAGTGGATTGAGGTCTTCTTGGTGTTGGTGTTGCTCTAGGATTTCTCAGACCCCTCTCAATAGCATTTTTTGTTTGAGGACCGACTACACCAATAGCATCAATACCATTAGCGCGTTGAAATCTAATCACAGCAGATTGAGTTAACTCGCGAAATTTACCCGTTACAGCTGTATTGTAATAACCTAAAGTTTTTAAATTTCGCTGTAGTCTCCGCACAGCAGCACCATTGCAACCGTATCTTAGACTATTACAATTAATACGAGTGGAAGTAGTAGAACGAGATGTTCTGCATCTCCTCTTCAGAGCTGCGTCAGTTTTTGGTCCGACAAAACCATATTGAGGAAGTCCAACTCGACGTTGAAACTTTGTAACAGCACTTTCTGTTAAAGGACCGAAATTACCATTTACAGGACCATTAAAGTAACCCAGTCTCTTTAAGCATCTTTGGATTTCTTGTACTTGGTTTCCTTTATTTCCTCTACGAATTTGTGCTAGAGCTTCACCTAAATTTATATTTAACAAAAACAAAGTTAGCCCAGCAAATAAAAAAGATTTAGCAGTACTAACGCTAAATTGAGTCCAATTTAAATAGATTCGTAAGTTTACATCTGTGGGTTTGACGAGGATTGGCTCGTCGCTGCTACTTTTATTGTCATACTCTGGGGTAATATCAACTTTAGGTTCGGGAAGTTTTTCGCAATCTTGTGATTCCTTTACAAAGGTGGTAGCTAAAACTTCTGTATCAAGACTCTCCATATTTTTAATTTTTGGTTAGATGAATTCCCAGTACCTACAAAATAATTGCAGGAAATGTGGTAACACTTAATTTATTTAAACTTTAATTGAAGATAAGATAGCTACAGCCAGTAACTCATGATTGAGAAACCTACTGTGCAACCTTATCTTTAAGCCAAGATGGCTTAATAGCTTTGTACTGTGAAAATACTATACACTATGCAAACTCAGTGTCCACTAGCAATGTAATAGTTTTTATTTTTGAAGTGCTATCAGCATAATCATGGTCTAGCGAAAGTATTTTGTAAACTTGTTGAACTTACAAATAATTATTCCTATGAATTAATTTTTCTCAATTTTGTGACAAGAATAAATTAGTACAAAAGAAGACCATAGAAAGTTCATAGTAAGTCCAGATATAGGACTCCTCCGCAGATTTTTGAAAAAATAATTTGCTTCAGAGCTTGCTGTACAAAGATTTGATTCTCAGTATACTTAGCAAGATTCGAGTAGGATTCCTATATATATGCAAGTCATCTATAGTTCTTCATGTAATTATTCATGAGTTAAATTCAAGGATATTTTTAATAAAATGTATATATTAACATGTTGATATTAAATAGTATTTTTTAACTATCTCACTGCTTTTCCGGAAAATCCAACCGATTCATAGCAATCAGAGAATGCTCTTTATACTGATAATATCAGGCTTATTAAATTACTTAAATAGTAAAATATGTTGAGAACATAAATTTTACTTCTTTAAAATAAAATAAATATAAAACTAAAGTAGATGGGATATAACTATTGATTTATTTATTTATTTAGATTAGTTATCTTGACAGACTATTTAGTAAATACGAAATTTTTTTGATTTTTTTATTAAACTTCTTTGTAGAAATAACTGCAAAAGTGAAATAACACAAAAATAATATAGAAACTGTAACATTAAAAATACAATAATATAATATTATCTTATACTTGTTTTGTATGAAACTGAATATCAAGTCTCCTAACTTAAAGGCGTAAAAATTTTATAAACTACTTCATCGACTAATAAAACCCAACTGGGAATAATAGTCGGTAAATTAGTGTAAAAATCCGCTCTTTTGAATTATTTTACCTATCCCAAAACTTGATGCAAAACTTCCTGATTAATTAAAGTTCGGTCAACTATATACTGCAACTTATCTGATGGTACCGCTTCACCATTAGCATAATGTTCAATCCAGACCTTACTAATAATATTAGGGTCTTTTGGTAAATTTACTAAATCCCATCCAGGTATCTCTAAATCTTCCATTAGACGGTTGACTTTAGGGTCATAACTTAGAGCAAAACAACGACACTTTTCGGACGCACCCATAATCAAACTATGCAAACGCATTCCAATACTCATCTCCACACCGCGATACACTCCCTTTAATAACCTTGGTTCTTCTATATGAATAACTTTACTTGCATCTGAAGGGAGTCGCTTGTATATAGATTCAGCAATACTCAAATCCTTCATCTTTTGGAAAGGCAATAAGATAATAAAAGTTTGAGTTGCTTTCTGAAAATCTACTAATGCCTGAGTTAAATGACTTAATCTTTCTGGTGTAAGGTACTTATGAGAACGTAAAGTTACAGCTACCCTAGGAGCAGGTAAATCAAATAGTTCAGGAACTGGCTTTGATTCTAAAGCCCAGACTGGATCTGGTGCTAAAAAGTGAGGAATTCCCCAATCAGTAAGTAGTTGAGCTGAAGAGCGATCGCGGACACTAATTTGAGTACAACCTTTCAAAGTATTACGCGCTAACCAACGAGTAAAAGGTCGTTCTATCGGACCAATCCCTTGTCCCCAAGCAATAGTCTTCAATCCCATTCTTTGCCCTAAGCTGATCAATCCACCGTAATAAACTGGATTCATGGCACTGGTTGCATCCTGGATCAGACTACCACCCCCCAAGATTAAAGCATCGCAAGAGCGGATTGCTTTCCACAGTTGCGGTATAGTTTTTCTTTCATAAGTTTCTACACCATATAGCTGCTGGGTCATTTCAGGATTAGCAGTTAGCACAACCGGTGTTACCGTTGATGGTAGCATTTGTAAGAGAGTTGCCAATAAGGCTTCATCACCCCCATTACCCAAACCATAATATCCAGACAGCAATACTCGTATATTAGTCATGTTTAAATCAGGAATATATTTAACTTTTATATTTAACTCTGTATATCATTCTGTGTATCACTGAATATTGTGCAATAATCTCATAATCAAACAAGACATATTCGCCACATAAGAGGGCAATTTGTTATTCCTTAACTTTTGATATTTCAACTAATTTTTCAACCTTCACCACTCAAAACTCATCCTTTAACCGTCAACCTTTTCCCATTAGCAATTACCAAATCAAAAAAATGCATGCCCTTTCAATTCCAACCTGGATTATTCATGTTTCCAGTGTCATCGAGTGGATAGCAGCCATCTGGCTTATTTGGACTTATGGAGAAGTTGTCCAAAACCGCAGTTGGAGAACATTATCCCTAGGGATGTTACCAGCCCTTGTTAGTGCCATGTGTGCCTGTACCTGGCATTATTTTGATAATCCCACATCCTTGGAATGGGTGGTAACATTACAAGCTAGTATGACTGTATTAGGTAACTTTACTCTTTGGGTTGCTGCATGGTGGATTTGGCGTTCTGTTCAGTTAGAGGAAGAGAAGGAGTAAGGTGAATGGGAGATGGGTGGACGGGAATGAGTGAATGGGTGAATGAAAACAAAAACGAATAACAACCAACTACGATGATTTCTAAGGAAACTCTGTTTGCACTATCTTTATTCCCTTATATAGGTTTTTTATGGTTTATTAGCCGGGTTCCTCAAATGCCGCGTTTAGCTTTATATGGTTTTTATGGAACTTTAGTTTTTGTCGCTGTGACTATTCCAGCAGGAATTTATGCTCAGTCTGCATATAAGGAAACTTTGGCTAATGTTGACTGGTTACATGGAGGAGCTGAAGTGTTTTTGACACTAGCAAATATTTTAGTTGTTGTTGGTTTTCGACAAGCAATTATTAATCAGAAAAAAGCTGGTGAAAAATTAGATAAGCCTTAGATATTATTCTGGTGAAACCAGATTAATTTAAAATATTTAATTTAAAATATTTAATTTAAAATATTTAATTTAAAATA
>ERZ1740062.180-NODE-180-length-47645-cov-14.754129_pt1 | contig 47645 bp, 39 predicted proteins | sample MGYA00581741_ERZ1740062 | MGnify/ENA primary metagenome ERZ1740062 (study PRJEB43018, sample SAMN04849747) | marine metagenome | isolation source: floating plastic debris | place: Pacific Ocean | collected 2008-09-01 | study: EMG produced TPA metagenomics...
GCGAGCGATCGCACATACAAAGGTTCAGCTTTCTGATAATTCCCCTGGTCTTTATAAAATATTGCTAAACCATTTAGGCTAGTTGCTGTATCAGGATGTTCTTTACCCAGAACTTTCTCCCTAATAGCAAGCAATCGCACATACAAAGGTTCGGCTTTGCTGTAATTCCCCTGGTCTTCGTAAACTCCAGCCAAATTATTCAGACTAGCTGCCACATTGGGATGTTCTTCATCCAGAACTTTCTCCAGAATAGAGAGCGATTGCAGGTACAATTGTTCAGCTTTGTTGTCATTCCTCTGGGAAGAGTAAAGTGAAGCCAAATTATTCAGGATAGCTGCTGTATCAGGATGTTCTTTACCAAAAACTTTCTCTCTAATTGCAAGCGATCGCAAATACAAAGGTTCAGCTTTGTTGTAATTCTTCTGGGATTGATACATTAAAGCTAAATTATTCAGACTAGCTGCCACATTGGGATGTTCTTTACCCAGAACTTTCTCCAGAATAGAGAGCGATCGCAAATACAATGGTTTAGCTTTACTATAATTCCTCTGGGATCGGTAAATTTCTGCCAAATTATTCAGACTAGTTGCAGTATCGGGATGTTCTTTACCCAGAATTTTCTCGCTAATGGCGAGCGATCGCAGGTACAATGGCTCAGCTTTGCTGTAATTTTTCTGATACAAGTAAAATGCTGCCAAATTATTCAGACTAGTTGCAGTACCGGGATGTTCTTTACCCAGAATTTTCTCTCGGATGGCTAAAGCTTTCTGTGCAAGGGGAATACCTTCATTATACTTTCCTTCCCTGAGTAGCCGTAAAACTCTTTGATTGAGTCGTTGTGCTTCTTTCAATTCTGTGGACTGTTGCGCTGATAAGGATTGCTGTGTTTTTCCTGTAACTTTCTTTGGTGCATTCGCGAACTGTTCTAATCCTCTAATTCCCTCTTCTGTTTTCTTTTTTTCTACTTTGATAGATAAAGAAGATAATTCATTTTCTCCTTCTTCTTTTAATCCCTTAGACTCAGCAATACTAGCAGGTAATAAAGTACAAAATATAACTCCGACAATAGTAAATAATTCAAGACGGTAGTGCATTGTAAAAATACCTATTATTAATATTTTAAAAACTATTTATCTATTTAATAATTTATAGTTCTTGCTAAATAGCTCTTATGCAATAATTTTGACTTTAAACTAAATAAAAAGTAAGCATTTTTAATTCATTAATTTACTATTTCATGCAAAAATTATTTTATTCTTCTCAAGGAATAGGTAATGTTAATTATGCTTTGCTTGGAGCATAATTATGAGCTTTCTGTTAAGTATTATATAGTTCATAAATAATAAACTTGAAACAAAGAAATAGGAATTATGGAATACTAGACAATCCATAAGATTAGTAAAAAATAAATTAATAATTGTCTCTGATAAATATTATTAATTCCTGGTGAAATCAGCTATCATAAATCAACAAACTTGTATCATATATATCTCTATCCAGTAGAAAAATGCTATGGATAAACTGGATGATTTTAGTCAAAAAGAATGCTTCGCATTATTACTTTCTCTTTCTGAGCTAAAGAGTGAAGACTTGAATGATGATGAACGACAGAAGTTAGGAGAAATTGCTTCTAAACTTTCTGTTGTGAACAATAGCTGGGAGTTTGTTAGGGAAGATTTGCTATGTATTATCTCTAATAATCAGGTTTTCAATACTTTATATCAAAACCAGCTAAATCGGATAAACAGTCAAATAGGTAATAATATTCCTCCGGAATTGCTACCTGTTGAGAGTGAAGTTGGAGGAGAAATTTATAACTACGATTATGACGAAAATAATTCTAACTCTGTAAGTCAAAGTCAATTTCGGGGTTATTTTGAAGGACATCCTGAAAATAGAGACGTGTTGACCAATCTCTGTATCTCGGTGCTAAAGAGTCCTGAAAAAGCAAAGAAAATCAGTTGGATTCAAAAAATTAAACTCTTTTTTCAGAGGAAGTAGTATTCCTATCCAAGTTGAGATTATGAGTTTTGAGATTATAAGTTTTGAGATTATGAGTTGTGGGATTAGAAGTGTTTATTTTATGAAGTGTATTTTATGAATAAAATTATTTACCCTACGCTGAATTTATTTCTCTACGATATACGGGATGAGTTGGGACAGAGTAAAGAGGAATTTACTCAAAATCAAGAATATTTTAAGCTGAAGTTACCATCGACTCTAAGTGCATCTATATCCTCTCACGATAGGGGTTTTAACGTAGAATATGGCGAGTTACTTGGTTCTCAAAGAATTGAGCGATTTACTAGCAAAAATAAGACCTATGAAGGATATTACTATCCTGTACGGATGAACGATACTTATGGACTTTTATTAGATTGTTCGATTAATGATAAAGTAAATCCTCAACCAGTAAGTTGTTTAAAAAATTTAAGAATGGAGGTTGAAAGGAAAATTCAGGGTAGTAGATATAGTATTGGTCAAACATGGATGATTCTGGGTTATTTATCAGAAGATTATTTAGTTGGAGATGATATTTCTGTTTCTGATAGTATTTCTGGGATTCTTGATATTGCTTATGAATGTTATGAAAATTTGATGCCCCACAGAAATGCAGAAAAGGATTATCAGGGGGATGGTAGTATTTTAGGAGGGAAACTGTTTGAATTTTGGCATCACGAATTTAATTTACCAGGGGAATTAGTAGACAATATCCCAGAAATTGGAGATTTTGTAGAAAATAACCATGTAATAGTTGTTCTTTTCCCCAATCAAGCAGATATGAGACAGTTTTCTGAACTTAACTATGACTGGATGCGTCTATTTAAGTATCGCAATACAATACTTTGGGCTTATGCTCAAAGTCTTTTACTCAAAGAAATGTTAAAAAATCAATTTCAATACATACAAGGCTATATTAGAGATTTAATGGGAGATAAGTCTCAATATATCTCTAATGAGAAATTGAAGAAGATTTTAGATGAAGCTCGTATAAGTATGTCAGAATATGCAATTGATTTTACTTATTTTAAATCCCAAGCTCGTACTATCAAAACTAATTTATATAACTATCAGAAAATTCTTTCTAGCATTATTGAGTCTGCAAATAAAGCAAACCTATCTAAAAATCGAGCAAGCTATGTTCCTAGAATTATTGTAGATAATGACCTTTGTGTATTAGAAGAATTTTGGAGAAACTCATCAGAAAAATATCATTTACAGCTAACAAGAGATAGTGAAAATCTCCGTCCTGGTATTGGTTTATTGGAAGTATTGATAGAAACTATTCAAGCTACTGTTACCCTTCGACAAGCAGAAAGCGATCGCAAGTTTAATGCAACGATTCAGACATGGGGTTGGGGTTTAGCGATCGCATCTATTTTTGTTTCTATAGTTTCTTCGAGTATTGGTGAAGTCAGCATTGATAAAAAAAATTTACCGTTTAAAAATTATCTCACTGATATCTTCCCTGGTTTGTACGATGAGTGGGTAACATCAGTCTATATATTCTTTCTAAATATTATCAGTTTTACCATTAGTTTACTTCTAGCCTTAGCTGTATGGTATCTATTTCAGAAGTTTTTGAGTTTTTTGGGTAGATTGTGGAGACTGAAAAATAGAAAACGATGAGATATAGTGCAAAAGCGTAAGTAAGAAGTAAAAAGCTTACTAATTATAGGTTTTAGGTTTAAGTAATATCCTAATCTAAATACGTAGTGCTTAAGACTTACGCAAAAGCATGGTAAATCCCTCATTACGAGTGATAGCAATCTATAAGCTCTGTCGAGCAAACTCCATCTTAAGGTCTGAATAAAAAGTATTTAACGGAACAAAATTATTGCATATGTCTTAAAATCTCGGAACTATAAGCTGATAGCTGGACTAAATATAAAAGACATTTTTTCTTACATGTCAATAGTATTTCACTCTCCCACAGCTAAATAATATTCTTATCTAGTACTTAAATACTATGACTTCCTTTCATTTAAAAATCCGACGTGTTGAGAAAGTCTGTACTTTTGAGTTGTCTTGGGGAATGGGACAGCAACTGACAACCGTATTAGATTATCCAGAACACTTAACAAATTTATATACAGATTGGCAGTGGAAATACTTAAAATTTTATCAATCTTTGGTACGTGGAAGAGTTGGAAGTAGTGGGAGTATACCTATACATGATACCGACTGGCGAACTAAGTTGGTACAGGCAGAAGCTAAATTACTTTCTGAGTTCTATTATTGGCTTAATAGCGCTGAACTATTAGAAGTTCGCAAAGCGATAGTATCACAGAATTTGACGCAGAAGAATTACTCTTCTAGTATTATTGATGTATTTTTAACTTGTCACCCTCCAGACTTAGCACGTTTCCCTTGGGAGACTTGGGAAATTGGTGCTGAATTTAGTTCTGACAAAACTATACGCATTGCTCGTACACCTACAAATATACGCTCTGGAGTAATATCTTCTCCTCGTCGGGAAAAGATAAGAATTCTAGCTATTATGGGAGATAGTACTGGTTTGAATCTATCGTCTGATAAAGAAACACTTCAATCACTATCAAAAATTGCTGAAGTTCAATTTATCGGATGGGAAACTGGAGAAAATATAGAGCAATTAAAATCCAAAATTTGTCAAGCTTTGGTATCTAAGAGAGGTTGGGATGTATTGTTCTTTGCAGGTCATAGTAATGAAACATCCCTCACTGGTGGAGAGCTAGTAATTGCACCAAATCAATCTATATTAATTAGCGAAATTGCAACTCAATTGACCATTGCAAAAAATCGGGGGTTGCAATTTGCTATTTTCAACTCTTGTAATGGGATGGGTATAGCAAATGCTTTGATAGATTTAGGACTAGCTCAAGTTGCAGTGATGCGCGAACCAATACACAATATAGTAGCTCAGGAATTTTTAGTACGCTTCGTAGAAAATCTCTGGGAATATAAAGATGCTCATGAGTCTCTTATAGAAGCCTGTCAATATCTGAAAATTGAAAAGAGTCTGACTTATCCTTCAGCTTATCTAATTCCCTCATTATTTCGACATCCTCATACTCCAGTATTTAAATTACAGCCTTCTGGTTGGCGATCGCAATTAAAAAGGTTTTTACCAACAAAATTTGAAGCGATCGCACTCAGTACAATTATGTTACTGGGTTGGTTAAACTCAACTCAAGAGTGGTTAATTGAGAAACGGGTATTGATGCAAGCAGTATACCGTCAACAAACCAATCAGGTAAATAGAAATACTTCCCCTAATATTTTGATTGTACAAATTGACGAGGAGTCAATTCAAAAAGCCAAGATAGCTCAACCAAATCCTATAAGTCGCAACTATCTAGCAAGAATAATTAATCAATTGTATGCCTTAGATGCCAAAGTGATTGGTGTGGATTACTTACTTGAGAGGAATCCAAAATATAATGATAGCGATAAATCATTATTTAGGTCTGTAAGTACCTCAGTAAACCAGAAAAATACCTGGTTTATTTTTGCATCTAGATATAAAGATGGTAAATATTCTCAAGTACGTCCCCAAATAGCTCAACCAACTTGGAGTTTACAAGGAGATATTTGGATTCCTTTATGGAATGTCAAACCTTTACCTTGGTATGAAACTACTCCAAAACCTTTTTCTTATCAACTAGCAACAGCTTATAAACTTGAACAAAAGCGTAAAAGTTTATCTTCTCACAATGAAGTGATGGAGAAGGGTCTGATTATACCCATACCAACTCTAGAAAATCAGGAGAAATTAACAACTCAAGTGCAAGCATACATCAATAATTCTTCCGATGTAAACAATACACCTTTCATATCAAAAAGAAGCGAATTGCAACCCATAACAGCATTCTCCTATCAATTTAATAAGCGTTGGTTACAACCAATCCTCGATTTTTCTATACCTCCTACCCAGATATATGACATCGTACCAGCATGGCAAATTTTAGAGGATAAACAAGCATTTTTACAATCGAGAAGTTTAAAAAGCCTAGAGCAAACCATAGTGATTATTGCACCTGGAGGCTATGACGAAGCTGGAATATCCATAAATGGTGAAGACAATTTTCCTCTAACACCAGCACTATCTTACCTACGCAATCTTCAAAAACCAGCAGATATCAGAGAAAGTTTTACAGGAGGTGAAGCTCATGCATACATGACCCATCATTTTCTCAATAATCATTTAGTGGTTCCAATTCCCGATACCTGGATGATTCTGTTCGCTGCGATCGCAGCAAAAAGCGCTGCAATTATTTTGAATCAGAGGATTGGAGAATTTAACAAAAAAACACTATTCATAATAATTACAAGCATCACAGTCATATACGGAATATTCAGTCTACAAATTTATATCACTACAACTATACTTATGCCTTGGTTTTTAACATCTACAATTGTCTGGATATATTTTTTACCAAAATTAATCAATAAATAAAATGTATAAATTTAAACTTAGATATCAAGCCAATATTCTCCGATTTGGGATTGCTCCGAAAAATTTTTGTTTAGCGATCGCGCTTAGCCATATTGTTCTTTTAACCTTACAATCAACAGTAATAGCAGAAGTTAACATCAAGCAACAAAGTTCCTGGAAAAATATAATCAAACGAATATTAGCTCCACAAGAACCCAAAGATGTAGAAAATCCTAATAGCAGAGGTTCCAGAGTTAATAAAGAACCTCTAGATAAAGGAAGAGGAAGATTAGGAGGTTCTAGAGGAGACACTATTTGCTTAATAACTCCTGGGAAAAATGAAAAAATTTGGCATTTAAATCCTACTTTTATTTGGAAAGGAAATTTAGCAGCAGTTGGAATTCGACGTAGCAAAGATAAATTAGCATTATGGAGACACTCCGTACCAGAAAAAAAAGATTTTCAGATTACCTCATATAAAGGATTACCACTACAATTTGGAGAATCCTATGACTGGTTATTCTTCACATCTGTAAATTCTCTTGCTCCATCTAGAAGAATATCATTCACTGTAATGGATTCTCTAGAACGTATTTCTATCACAGATGAAATAGCTGTATTAGAAAAAAAATTAAATAATCAAAAAGTAAGTGAAGAAATAATTGCCTTACACAAAGCTGAATATTTTTCCCAGAAGAAACTTTGGGGAGACGTTTTAATAGAAATGTATTCAGTCAAAAACCCTTCCCAAGAGCTTCGCACAAACCTAAACCGAATAACTCAAAGGATTTGTGGAAAGTCAAGTAGATGAATATATACTTTGTAATCTCTACATAGTTAACAAAGAAAATATAAAAATGTAATGAACCAGTCAGCCGAATGCTGAAAATTCCACTACAATCAACCGTATTACTTGTACGTAATAATACTCAATTAAAAAGTTGTTTTTTACTCTGTAATTTTTAAGTAGAGTACAGGATGCATCGCCGCTTCGGATTCTGACTTTTATCGCATTAAAAATTAATTAATTTTATAAATTCTCTTGGTCAGGGGGATTAGATTCCTATGGAAAATTTTACAAGCCTTACTAATAACGATTTATCAAGCCTGTCTGTAAACTTCTCACAATCGCCATTTTCTAATCCTTTAGATTCAAGTGATGTTTTTACCGTACCTGGAAGTGGTGGAACAACAACGCTTTATTTTGAATGGGTAGAGCGAGATGCTGCCTTTAACAATGAGGTTGGTGTTTTTGTTGTTGATGAATTGGGAGAAGTCGGAGGCACTATACCTGGAGAGGCTGGGTATGCCGAAGCGGCTATCAACGATGCATCAAGACAGATTATTTTTTCGAGCGGACAAGGGGTTGGTGCGCAGCGTCAGTTAAGTTTTGAAGCGGGGGATACTCTTGGTTTTTACCTGATTCAAAATGATTCTACACAAGACTGGCTTACCTCTAACCCAGAAAATAGTCTGACTTTTCCCGTTAAGTCATGAAAAGCTTACGGATAAAGGGTTTAAGAAACAGTACCGTATATACGGTATAGTGATTGAAATTGGGTGCTAAAGGTAACGAGTAATGCTGGAATGGTGGGAGAAAAATTTCGCGACCTGTGACTTAGGCACTAAGTCTTAATAAGTATACCTATACGGGAGGAAATCCGATTAATGCAATTGATCCAAGTGGAGAAGTGGCATTGTTAGAATATGTAGCTTTTGCATTAAATAGAGCAGAAGAAATTAATATCGTTATTACTTTTTTAAACCCTGATGGAGATACCATACCTACAAATCCAATTTCATTGGCACAACAATTAGGACTGATAGATTTCGGACCACTCGACCCTACAGATCCTCTTAGCATCATTGCTCCTTTGTTAATAGTAGCTCGCAATGCTTTCAGGACAATCGCCGAAGCTCTAAATGATGCGAACAATAGATTTTAATAAATTAATCTCATCATTGAATCAGGTACTTCTGGTTTAGTGCGATACTTATCTCCTTCTTTTAATCTTTCTCCTGGTTTATGTAGCGCTACGCGAAGGTTCAAGGTCAAAGGTTTGATAATCATTAGTTTCAACCTTCATTAATACCCTAACTTAATTATGTAGCGCTATATATCTTAAAAATTAATAGAAAGGTCATTCCGCTCGTCAAACATGAAAACTAAAATAAAACAAATTGAGCTACCGATGAATTTTAGGTGGCAGAACATCCATCAACAAAATCTAGATATTAATAAGCTTCTCGGTGTATTGATACGTCAAGTTTCATAATATCTCCACTATAAAATTTCAATCAAAAGGAGATTCTAAAGAATTATCTATTACTATAGTGATAGATTTTTTAATAACTTTAGTAATAAACACATCTACGTAATAGGCAAGGTATCAAATAAAAGTATTCAATAGAAAATAACTTTGGTTATTTATAAATTCACAATTTACGTGAAAAAACTCATGAATGGCAATCATCATGAATAACTCAACAGATACTTGTTTAATTACTGACCCTGAAAAACTAAGTTATATTTCTCGTATTGTTAATCAATTGCTGGAGAGCAGAAATGATTTTTATGACATTAAAGATTTGCAAGCAGCTTTAAAGGAAATTAGTTTAGAAAATGGTCAAGAGATACAAATTAACTTAATCTTTGAAGAAAATCAACTAACAGGATTTAACTTTTCTTTTAGTGATGACCCTACTAGAACTACATTGGCTATTCCTTTTCAACAAAAACAAGTAAGTCTTAATGACCTTCATTCTTCTACAAATATAGAATCTGAGAAGGGAGATATTATTGTTGCAAAACAAACAATAGTTACAATTACAGAACAATCAGAAAGTAATCTAACAAATTATTCATCATTATCTCAAGAAATAGTTTTAACACCAGGATTAGAAGTAGAAGACCAGCGAATCATAAATCCATCAGCATCGAAAGAGAATCAAACAACTCTTAAATCATCCTTTTCAGGTCAAGAAAATTTGAATTCTGGATTAGTTAATGTTGCAAATAAATTGACTAATCAGCAAGAAATTAACGGTTTATTATTCACTGGATTATCTCTTAAAACAGGTGTTTCACTAGCAGATACTCTGCGAACAGAAGAAAAACCAGATTTTCACACTGCTGGATTATCTATAATTAAACGCTTTGAGCAGATTCTACCGGAAGAATTTATAGAATTTAAATCTGGTGAGATTCCTAAAAGCTTTAATTGGAAAGACCCACATTCAAATAAACAATATCGCTTTTGTTTTGAAACTGCTCAAACTAGTCCAGAAGGTGAAATTTTAGTACCAGCTTCCTTAAAAGGATTCAATAAAATATCTGATTCTAATTTACAACAAGTATTTGCTGCAAATCTAATAGATTCTAAGTATAACCGTTGGAGTATAGAACAGTGCGATTTCAGCAAAAATCAAATTCAATCTTTAGGTTTAGCTACTATTAATCCATCCCACAATAATTTAACCACATCAATCGATACTGTTAGTGATTTCTCTTATTAAATTAAGGAAGAAGGAAGAGGTCATAAGAATATGCATTTAGGAGAAATATAATTTACTTTACTACTATGTCTAAAAAATATAAGTACGATTCGGGTAAAAAGTTATCTGAAGAAAACAAATTAAAATTGGCTTTTAATAATATTTACTGTTCCAGTATTCTACCATTAATAAATAGCTTCGCGTGGACGAAATCAGATAACGCAGCAACTTCAATATTATGGCTTAGTTCAATTTATCTAATAGTTAAAGAACCAATTTTAGTAGCAATTATCCTAGCAATAGGTTTATTCTTCTACTGCTTAAACAGAATAATTAAACTGATACCTTGGCTTAGTAGAATAGTTGATACCAAAATTCGTTTTTGGCATATTGCAGGATTAATAATTGCATTGACTGCAACCCTAACAATATTTGAATTACCAGCACATGCGGTTTTCTTAAGTGGACTAGAAGAGTATTTAACCAACATCGCTCAAGAGAGTTCCACAGGAGGTACAAGTGCAATCGACCCCCAAGCGATCGCGTTAGTTTTCAATGCAATCCGTGGAGTCTTTTTATTACTGGTAGGGGTTGCAGCATTATTTGCATACAATCAAGCACAGCAAGGAAATGATTGGAGACCAATTGCAACTCAAGCGGGTTTAGCGATTGGGATTATCCTCACCATTGATGTTATTACTTTCCTATTTATTGGAAATGGAACGGGGACGACCGGAGGTACTGGAGGATAGGAGGAGGGGAGGACAAGAGGAGTGGGGGACAAGAGGAGTGAGTGAGAGAGGGAGAGAGGGATATGTTTTTGGATAAAGAGCCGGTTAAAGTAAATAAGATATTGGGTAAACAAGCTGGTTTTGGTCCAATTCCAGCGAATCAAATTCTACCTTGGTTAGCAATTATTGTATTGACTTATTTTATTTTCGATGGATTACTAAGTTGGGGAATACCAAAGGTTTCGATAATCAGCTTCTGGTTAATTCTAAGTTGGTGGTTTGTCACAGGGAAAAACCCTGATAAATATATCAATCGTTTTCGTAAACCTAAAGCTAAAAACTGGACTATCGGTGGTGCATTATATGTATCTCCTTTGCTTTCGAGAAACATCAGAAGAGAGTTAAAAAGACAGTCAAAATGAAGAATTTAGAATTTAGAATTTAGAATTTAGAATTTAGAATTTAGAATTTAGAATTTACCTTCCTCCACTCTTCCACTCCTCCGCTCCTCCTCTCTCTCCCTCCTCTTGTCCTCCACTTCCCCACTCCCCCACTCTTCCGCTCCTCCACTCCTCCACTCCTCCACTCCTTCAAGCATATGAAAACCTATATACCTGCAATCAACTCTATTGACCAAAAACAGTATATGCCTTTTGAAAACGAACTAGACTTGTGCTGTATGGTTCGGATTGAAAAAGATAACCGTCAGGTAGGAGGATTTTTACTTAATCAAGGGGATATTCAAGATGAAAATCAATTCCAGGTAGTTTTTGCATTTCATATCAAAGGTATTCACAATCAACTTTACCCAGAAGAAATAGCATCAATCTCAGCTTCTGTATCGGAAGCTATGAAGTCTATTATTCCGGGAGAAAAATGTACTTTCCTTTTGGGACGTTATTCCGATGACCTTACAAGACAGGAGTATCTCGGTAGTCTTGCACAAAACTGTTCTTTGAAACTCCCAAGTATCCTGATTCGCAATGAACAAGCAAGATTACAAGATTTAACATCTAAAGGGATGAGGTCAACTTGGCAGCAAATTATATTCTGTACCTGGACTGCGGATAGGTTTGGGGAGAATAAAATTGACCTTTTATCTAAGTTAATACACTATACAGGAAAAGCAGGACGTTTTCTTTTAGATAAATTTACTGGACGCATATCCCAAAGACAAGAACAGCTTCTTAATCGTTTACTGATGAAAGCATACACTCAAGGATTTCTTCAGTGGGAAATGCTTCTGAATACCAAAGCAGGTTTAGAAGTAACTCCACTTAACGATACACAATTATGGTCTTGGTTATGGAAGAGGTTTAATCAGTATGAAGAACCATCGATACCTCAACTTCTAGTTGTTAAAGAGGATAAGGATAGTAATATCCAACTAACAGAAATCCAAAATTCTCTCAAACACTCCACAACCATCTTGATATCTGGAGAAAGGGGTCGGAGTTCTTGTCCGGAACATCGTCAATGTACAAACCGCGTTTACGTTAAGGATAAAGTATGCGGTGTTTTGACGATGACGGATACTGTAGCTGCATGGATAAATGCAAAGGAGCAAATCGCATGGATGTGGAAAATTCTCAGCGAAAATCATATCCGAGATACAGAAGCTTGGGTAGAAATTTCACCTGCAAATCGTTACCTGACTGAAGATAATTTACACCGTCAAGCAAAACAAACCAAATCAGCAAAACAAAGAGCATTCTTGAAAGGAACTGGGAGAGATGTAGGTGCTGAAATTAAGCAGGAGGAAAGTTTTGATGCACAAAAGAAGTTATATAAAGGTGCTGTACCTCTTAACTGTGCGGTGGTATTTTTAGTCTATCGAGAGAATGCAGAAACCTTAGATTTAGCTTGTGATTTACTCTGCAATAGTTTTGGTACAGCAAAAGTAGTCAGAGAAAGAAATATTGCCTTTCAAATCTGGTTAGAAACTTTACCCATAACATGGAGAAGGATTTTACATTCGAGTTCAATTCTGAGCGAACGACGACTTGTTCTAGAAAGTGAAACAGTTGCTGGAATTTTACCATTAACTCTACCTAAAGAATTGGATAAAAGGGGTGTAGAATTTTTGACTAATAGAGGCGGTAAACCTGTCTGTGTAGACCTATTTACTCATACCCAACACGCACTAATTACAGGTAAAACAGGTTCTGGAAAATCAGTATTACTATGGCGATTTATGCTCGATGCTTTATCTCAAAATATACCAGTGGTGGGAATGGATATACCAGCAGCAGACGGAGAGAGTTCCTTCAAAACAGCAATTGAGTTACTAGGAGATGCTGGTGCTTATTTTGATTTATCCCATGCATCTAATAACTTGATGGAACCTCCAGATTTACGAGATTTCAACCCAGAAGAAAGAGCTTCACGAATGAACTCTTGGCGTTCGTTTATTCGTAATGCTCTAGGCATTATAATTATGGGAGGTTTATGCTTAAATGCTCCCCATTTAGGACAACGGGTAGATGCTATCTTAATGCAAGCATTGGATGTCTTCTTGAGCGACCCTGATATCATTGAGCGCTATAACTTGGCATTTTCCAAAGGTTGGAAATCTCCAGAATGGCAGGATATACCAACACTAAAAGACTTTTCCCGATTCTGTACCATCCCAAGATTAAATATTCAAAAACCGGAAGCAATTGACCATCAAGCAATTAACCAGATTAACAGTCAAATTGCAGCATTATTAGTAAGTCCTTTGGGTTCAGCAATAGGTAAACCAAGTAGCTTTTCACCAGAACCAATCATTAAATTTTATGCTTTAACTGGCTTAAATAATGACCAAGACGCTTACATAATGGCAGTTGCAGCAAAAGCTGCATGTTTAAGGGTAGCTCTTTCTTACCCTAAAAGTCTATTTATTGGGGATGAGCTTTCTGTATTGTTTCGTAAAGATGGTTTCAGTGCAATGGTAGGAGAACTCTGTGCAACAGCAAGAAAAGATGGATTAAGTATAGTTTTATCAAGTCAAGACCCAGACACAATTTGTCAATCTACAGCAGCAGCGATGATTATGCAAAATATTAGTTACAGAATTACAGGTTGTATAACTTCAAATGCCGTAACTTCCTTTGAAAAATACTTATCATATCCAGTAGAAATCATAGCTCATAATGCTTCTGAATCCTTCTTTCCTCATCGTTCTGATTTGTATTCATGCTGGTTAATTGAGAAAGGAGGACGCTTTTGGCAAACTAGATTTTATCCAGGAGAAATGACTTTAGCCACTGTGGCAACTAATCAAGAAGAACGCAGTACTCGCAAGAGTATTTTATCCCAATATCCCAACACAGTTAAAGGACAGTTGCGAGGATTGGCTGAGTTTACGAAATTCTATGTGAAAGTGATTAGGAGGGAGGAATAAGAGGAGTGGAGGAGGGGAAGAGTGGAGGAGTGAGAGAGGGAGAGATTAGTTTTAGGTTTTTTGAATATAAGACGGGAGTATTTTAGTTAATTTAGAGAAGTGATATGAAGCGTAAAAAATTAAGTATATATAGAAAGAGAAATTGTCGTAGATTCAAGTTATTTAGTGCTGTTAAAAGTGTTTCAGTTATTGGGGTGACGGTTGTGAGTTTGAATATTTTTCTATTAGATTCGCTATTAGCAAAAACTTTAGATACCACTCAAAATACTTCTGTCTCTAATACAACCGAAGATATATTTAACCAAAATTCTTCCAATGAAATTCAAGAATTTGTTAATGATGTACGCTCGTTTGTTCGTGTTGATTTATTTGGTAATATTGAACAGTTTGTAAGAAATTCTATTGGTTCAGTTGATATTCCTGATTTAGGTCAGGTTATAAGTGAAATTATGACAGGTTCGCTCCCTAAAGATGGAATTATCTCTAATAAACTAGAGAATAACCTTCCTAACTCTTATGCAATTCGTCAAGACTTAGCTAATCAAAGTCAAAGATTAGGAGCAATAGAAGTTGCACAGAATCAAACCCTGGCTAAAAATGCTCAACAAAAATCCCTTGAGAATCTTGAATTAAGCGCTAATGCAGAGATTGAATCAACTCAAATGTCAGATGATTCTCAAAACTCTGATACTTCCCAGCAGATTCTTCAAAACATCTCCCAACAGCTAAAAAATAATGCTACCATCGCTAATCTTCAATATCAAGAAGCTTCATTTGCTAGACAAAATAAGGCTTTGGAACTAAATTTAACCGCTCAAATTGCACAAGAACTTAATACCTCCAATATTAGCGATCGCCAAACTCAAATTGCGACTGGTAATAGCACTATATCTCAAGGTTCTTTATTAATGATGCCAGGAAGTAGTGTTTTGGGAAAATGATGTTAGGAGTGGAAGAGTGGAAGAGTGGAGGAGTGGAGGAGTGGAGGAGTGGAGGAGTGAGGGATTTTCTTAATTCTGTCTGCTTTTAAAACTAATAAATAATAATTTTATATGAACAGTAATAAAGAAAGCTATCAAGATGAATTATTTGATGATGAGTTGACTCCTGAAGAAGAGTTAGAAATATCGGGGTATCAACCTGAACAAGTAGCTTTGATTGATAAGGAGTTTCTAATTCAACAAGATAATGAACAAGCAGAACCGCTACCGGGAAGCGAAAATCCTCTAATTAGATTTGGAATCGCGTCTATGGTGGTTGGGGGTGTTATGGGTTTTGGTTGGATGATTTGGTCAATTTTCTTTGCTCCTAAACCGGTTGTTAAAGCTCCTGAAGCTAAACCAACATCTACAGTTGTCAAGAAGGAGGAAAGTGATGAAGCTGCTCGTCTAAAAGCTGAATTAGCATTGCGAAATCAAGCTAGTCGGAATGTAGAAAAATCTCCAGAAACGTTACCTCCACCCAAACCGAAACCAATTGAACCTGTGAGAACAGTTCGTCAACCAAGACCGAGTAAACCCAGAATTATCAGAGAACGAATACCTTCACCCCCAAGAATTATTAGGGAAAGAGTTCCATCACCACCTAAAATTATCAGAGAAAGAGTTCCAGCGAAAGTTACTAAAACCCCTGTAAATAGCACTAAGAGAGAACAAATTGACCCTTTTGAGCGTTGGAATAAACTTGCGACTCTGGGACAACAAACAATATCTCCGAATAGCAGAAATTTTAACCAGGAGAATCCATCTTCTGAACCTAAAGTTTCGGAGAGTGAAAGTTTTACTTCCAATTCACCAGAAGATTCATCTCCTCCTATCCTTGCAAATGCTTCAAATAAAAGACTAGGGAAAGTTTCTGATTTAAAAACAGTTACAATCGATAGGAACGGGAATCGAGAGCAATATCCGACACCTGGGGAATGGGGAATCCTAAATCGAACTCCTCCCAATCTCAGACCAGAGACGACTAACTATGCTAATTCTCCAATTCAGGTTCAAATAGGTACCAGTGCAAAAGCATCTGTTTTAGTACCGGTTATCTGGAGTTCAGAAGACGATAATCAGGAACGTTTTGCTGTTGAGTTACAAGAAGATGTTTTTTCTATAGATAAACGTGTAGCTTTATCAAAAGGGACTATCCTGATTACACAAATACATTCGGTTTCTAAAATTAATAAGCTTGTGAAACAAAGTGTAGTTGCAGTTGTTTATAAAGACTCTACTGGTAGAGTCAAACAAAAAGCAATACCAAAAAATACCATCTTAATTCGCGGAGAAAATAACCGACCTCTACTTGCAAAATCTATCTCTGATAAAGGTAAGGCTATTGTACAACAAGACATTTTAATTGGATTATTAGGAGCAGCAGGTCGTGCTGGGGAAGTGGTCAATCAAAATCAAAGTCTATCTTCTACAGTTATTTCTAATAATGGTTTTAGTACTCAGACATTCAACTCAAAAGCTAGAAAACCAAATATTTTAGCCGCAACTGTAGAAGGATTTTTTAAACCTCTCTCACAACGTTTAACTCAACGTGCAAATAAAGCTTCTAGTCAAATTATGAATCGTCCAGATGTATCAATCGTTCCTGTAGGTACAAAAGTCTCTATATTATTCAATGGTTTATTTGAAATATCTCCTTGAAATACTATGAAAATAAATATATTTCAAAAGTCTTGTCTAAATATATTTGCGATATCAGCAGTATTTTTCACAACTCCATCCTACGCTCAATCATCTACTTTAAAACCTCTAACTTCATCTGAGGTTAAAGTTTGGACTGGTAGAGCAACTGCAATTGATTTTTCGGGAGTTAATGAACGTATTACTCAAGTTTTTCTTGCAGACCCAACTCACTTTACTTACACTACCGATTTACCTTTAGATAGTAGACAAGCTACAACTATTTTTCTACGTCGAATAAAACCGCTAAAATTTCCTAATTTAACAACAACAAGTGTAACTAATTTGTTTGTTAAGACTAAAAATAATGATGGTAAGACACGTCTGTATACTTTCAACTTGAAAAAGAGTAGCAGTAGCCCAACTTATAGCGGTCTTAGCATATCTAATAAAATTATAAATCATGATAGAAGAGAACTGACTTTGCAAGTTGGTTCATTTAGAAAAGCAAATATTAATGATATTGAACGTGGTTTGGTTTCTGCGATCCGTAAGGGTTATACTCCAGCGTCTGACCCTATTGTTAGAAAAGTTAGGGGGTTTATTGCACTAGCTCGAAATACTTCTGATAAATCTCTAGTTGAATTAGCTCAAGATGCAGAAGTTAGTTTACCTTTAATAACTGAATTAGGATTAATGGGAATTGAAGATAGTTTGAAAAAACCTGTATTTAAACAAAGAAATGAGCAATGAGGATAAAATGAGTGAACCAATATTATCCTGCCATTTTTTATCCACGCTTAATACTCAAATTTTTGGCAAGTAATCCAACATCAAGTTTAAAATTTCATAGAAATGACAAAGAAGTTAAATTAAGCAAGAAAAAAGATAATTATAGCGATCGCATCTTAAACAAGATATATTATCTACTAATTTGTATTAATTCTTTTATCTTTGTATATCTTTATTCTCTTAGTTTATATCCGTTTTGGCTAATTGCTTCTATTTGGGTTTCTATTAATTTCAGTTGCTGGTGTTTTATATCAAATTTCTTTAACAAACGAAATAATAATCACACTATCTCTACTCAAGTTAAAACTAAAAGAGATAATACTGTACCAATACGTCTACCGCAACGCGAAACAGATTTATATCATTACTTAAAGGGAAAAGTATTGCAACCGCTTGGTGAAAGTGATGCTCCCGCAGGTGTTTCTGAAAAAAGATTTTTCCAACTTACAAAACGCATTTTCCCAAATATAACTCAAGGAGTAGCATTTCATAATCCTAATTTTCCTCATCCTTACTCAGCAGATTTTCTCATCGTACATCCAAGTGGTTTAAGCATCGATATCGAAATTGATGAACCTTATATAGGAAATACTAAAGAACCACATCACTGTATTGACCAAGGGAAAGATGATATTAGGAATCAATTTTTTACTCAAAATAACTGGGTAGTGATTCGTTTTAGTGAAAAGCAAACTGTTAAATATCCATACAGTTGTTGTAAAGCGATCGCTGAAGTTATTGCTAGAGTTTCAGGTGATTTTACTTTCTTAAGAAAGTTGAATAATGTACCGACATTAACTCCAGAATCAATGTGGACTATTAAACAAGCAAAAAAATGGGCTAAGGAGGATTACCGAAGAACTTATCTACAATGAATATGAGGAGCAAATTTAATCCCACCAAGCAAATAGATATTCTGATGATACTTCTATTTCATCACATCCTTGGACAAATTTTATAAACTCTCCAACAAAATCCAAATCTTTAACTCCAACAACTTTTATCGCGTCAATAGCAACATCTGAATCTTCATTTTTAAAACCTACTCCGTCGAATGTTGCCATTGCTCCCATCTCAACACAACGCCTACCAAACTCAATAAATCTAGCTATTGTGGGCGATGCATTGTAATAATTATCTGCTTTTGTATAACCTTGAGCAAGTAAATATTCTAATACATCTAAAGACAAATTGCTAAATTTAATTGCGTTGGGAGTATATTTCGTAATTGTTGTACCTAAAATCTGTTCTAGGCGCTCGACATATTCACTCATAATTATAAATTTCTCAAATATTTCCTCTCTTTACGAGCATACAATAATCATGATTTTAAATGATTTACCATTACTTTTTAATAGTAAACAAACTGTTCTTGCAATAGAAAGTCCTATTACTGAACGGTTTAAAGTACTGGAATTTATTTATGAATTAGCTGAGAATCTTAGACTACCTTTATTTTTTTGGAATCAGGGTTATTCTAATCTCCAAAATTTTAATAATAAACGAAAACTGATATCTACAGAATATCAATGTACATCAGGATTAAGTTGGTTATTAAATCATCCTGAACAATCAGGAATATTTGTTTTTGAGGGTGCGATTTCACCTAACAAAGGCACAAGTATATTACCCCAGGAGACAGAAATGATGCTAAGTAATTTAGTTTATGACTTAGCTACAAATTCTGTACCAAGATTCTTAGCTTGTATGGAAAGCTATGTTGAACTTCCTACGTCTTTGGTACCTCTCATTCCTGTCTTAATTAATCCCTTACCTAATCCATCAAATATTACAACCTGTGTTAGCAATTTCTGTAAAAGCAAATATCCTGAAACTGACACCAAAACCAAGGATTATGAAACTTTAATCCGTACCTGTTTAGGTTTACACTTGGGTGAATTAGAAATCTTGCTGAATCGTTTATCAGGATTTACTCATACCTTAGAAGAATTAATTGATGGAGTATTAAATTATAAGAAGAGTAAGCTTAAAGGTAAAGGTGTCGAATTTATCAGCGAACCGGATGTACCTCAAGCAGGTGGTTTAGACTTATTAGAAGAAATATTAGAACGTGCTGCGGTATTACTCAAACCAGAAGCAAAACAGTATAATCTTAGCTTTCCCAAGGGTATGATTCTTTGGGGACCTCCAGGGACAGGTAAGTCTTTGAGTGCAAAGTTAGCTGCAAAGAAAATGGGTGTTCCAATGGTTGCTGCTGATTGGGCTGGATTGAGAGGTGCTAATGCATACGAATCCAGGAAGAATTTACGAGAGTTTTTACAGTTTTGTGATGCAAATGGAGAGCATGGTTTAGTCCTCTATTTTGATGACTTTGAAAAAGGATTTGCTGGTTTCGATTCTGACTCGGATGGTGGTGTATCTCGTCAATTAGCAGGGAAACTCCTTACCTGGATGCAAGAGAAAACCTCTCAAGTGTTGGTAATGGCTACAGTTAATAGATTAGAATTTTTACCCCCAGAGCTTATACGTCGTTTTGATGAAATTATTTTTGTAGACCTCCCTCATGCTGGTGCAAGATACGAGATATTTAAACTACATCTAGCTAAGTACTTTCCGGAAATCGATTTTTGTGAAAAAGATTGGCAAAGATTACTTAGAGAAACAAAATTACTCACCCCAGCTGAAATTGCTATGGTAGTGCAAAAAACCGCCCAAGAAGCTTTTTATCAACAAAATCTTACCTTAGAAACCTCACACTTAGGAAAACAACCTTTAAAAGTTACCGTTAAGCAACTTATAGAGCAGCGCTATAAATTTACTCCCAGCATGATTCGGGATGAAGATAAAATCATTGAAATTCGCAACAAAGCTTCCTATGCACGTCCTGCTTCATCCCCTGATTGCAGTCATTGGGTGAAGAAACCAGAAACTTTGTTTGGTGGTTGAAAGTGTTATAGCGGTTTTCATTTGAGTTAAATACAATCTTGTGGGATGAAAATCTCTCCCAGCGATAATTCACAAATTTACTTTGTATTGCAGTCAACCGAAAAGCGCTATATTCAAGCTGTTTTCTTTGGGTGCGGCTCTTTTGGAAAGATGAGATAGCTCCACTACCAATGCCTAGAAACTACATAAGTCTAAAATTTTTTAACCGGGTATTGCGTAAATTAAGCGATTGCCAAAAAACAATAAACTTGTAATATGAAAATCAAGGTATTTGTAAAGTAACTCTTATTGCTTGAACAATCGCATTTACATCTTTATCAAAAGCTAAAAGTTGTACGAATGGCTCCTACAAAAATATCGTTGTTACTAGAAATATGTCCTGGGTCAGTAACCACAAAAAAACCTGGAGTAATTGCAATATAATCATTAACTAAAAAGCGATAAAATACCTCATAATGAGTCGAATTACCATCATCAACATCTTCAATTAAGTAACCAGCATTTAATTTTGGTGGTTGACCTACTAATATCCCAAACATATCTCCTTTTCTACCAAAGGGATCATACAATCCCAAAGACATTAAATAAGTACTGCTAAGAGTTACTGCATCAGATTGCAAATAATCAGTTACCATCAGACCACCCCAAGCACCTAAAGAAAGATTATTTGCTAATCGCCATTTTATACTGGCATTGATAGCATGAATTTGTGCTGGTTCGTTTACTCCTCCAGATGTATCAGCATTAGCACTACCCGTACCCGTATCTAATTGACCATTTTTAGAATAAGCATTGACATAACTAAAACCAGTAATTAATGAAGATGTTGGCTTATATAAAAGCTGTACTCCTAATGCGCTATTGTTTGCATTAAATAAACCCTTAGTCTTACTACTTCTTGTCCCATATGCAATTTGTAAACGCAGTTTATCTGCAACCAACCAATCAACACCAAAACCAGAATCTAAACTACCAATTTTGAAAACCGGTGTAGAACCTGCGAAATAGGATATTGCACCATAACCTGCATTAGCATAGGGCGAATTGGGACTAAGAATGCTACCTAAACTAAATCCTACTGGTTTAACTGTGAAAACAGCGCGATCGCCTAAAGTTGCAAATCTATATTCTAGTGAGTCTAATTTTATCTGGTTATTATAATTGGCTTGCCAAGAAAGCCTTGCCATATTAGTGTTAAATGATTCTGGATTAGCTAGACCATCACCTACAGTATTTCCTGTTACTAATACAGCACGAAAAGCATCTTTACCTGTAAAAGAAGAAAATAGTTGTAATTGCGTTAAATGATTAAGGGCTATATTGGTTTGTGGTTTACCTCTGACAACTGTATTGTCAGGTAAAACTTTAATTCCTCCTGGAGGACCTCCACCTGAACCTGTCACAACTCCTAAAATAGTTTGTCCCCTTAAAACTGCTGTAGAGGAAAATTGCTGTGCTTTTACTGTAGCAATACCAGTTTCTAAATTATCTATGCGGTGTTCTAAAGTTGTTAGTTCTGCTGCAAATTCTTCTTTTAATTTTTGTATTATTTGTAAGTCTTGCTGATTAACTTTACTATCTGATACTCCAGTAGTTATCAATTCATTAATCTTAACTAAGATCGCATTTAATGCTGCTGCAAATTCATACCGGGTCATAGCCTGATTTCCTTTAAAAATACCCTTAGGATAGCCAGCTATTACCCCATAACGTTCCACTAAAGATTGTAAAGCTTGAAAAGCCCAATCAGAGGTTTCTACATCTGATAATTCGGATACAGATGTTACTTTTTCCATACCCCCGCTATCAGAAATGAAAAAATTCCTAGTTTTCAAGTTTTGTAGATTATCTATTGATTGAAATCTATTATCAACAACAGAACTAAATTCAGGTTCAAATTGTACAGGATGTGTAATTGAAAAATTATTTGCATCTAAATTAACTGAAGATAAGTTACTAGATTGTAACTCTTTCTCCTGAAAACTGTTTTCTGCAATCAACACATTATTATTATCTATATTCTCTGCAGTTGCTGGATTATCAAAAAGCAATGCAGAAACTCCCAAGAAGAGATATAGGTATTTTTTATTCATGACTATTGTTTAAACCCATACCAATTTTTATAGTTTTAAATTATCGATCTCGTGCGATTCCAGTTGTTAAACTTCCACGAAAAGGTACCCCTATAGCAGGTTCATCACCATTAACACCAAATACTTCTATTTGAGTCAGTTGACCATTCCTACGTATAACTGTTCCAGTTGCATTATTACCACTTAGACCGGCATCATTAGATATTCCTGTCTCACCATTGATGCTGATATTTTGCTTATCAAAGTCTATATTAATGGGAACAGTTCCGTTGGGATTGTTATCAGGAATAAACTCGGCAGTATTCTTACCTGTTCTCCGGAAAACACCATTAACAACTTGTGGATTTCTAATCCTAATTGTCCCTGGTATACGAGGATTTAAATCCCCTTCTGTACCATTTAGTGCATCAGCAAGGAAAGTAGGTTTAAATCCTCTTGTTCTTTTTTTCTGATTTTTTAATGCTTTTAAGGTTTCAATACGAATTGCATTCAATGTCTGTTGAACCTCTGGAGATTCTTGTGCAACTAAATTCTCTTCACCAGGACCTAAACCTGCACTCAGTTTACTTGAATTATAAAACCCTCGGAGGGCAAATTCCTGTACTTTACCTACCACACCACTTTTCACTGCTACTGTTTGACCACCTAGTAAAGAAACGGTTTGTTTCTGTTGTAAATTTGATATTTTAATATCACCATCTGTAAGAGCAAGAACTTGTGTAGCGTTTCTTTCAGGTGTATGAACTACCATAACTACACTAGCTTTCTCTGCGGGTTGAAAAAGCTTGGAATTATCATTTTGACTTAGTTTATAATTTTTGAGAGCAACATCCAAAGTTGGTTGTAAATTAGTTGCTGAAGCCATTATTGGATGTACTGCAAAAATATCAATATTACTTTGGGGTGTTTTTACTTTTGTTCCTATACTACCTGGTGGACTTGCAATTATAGCTATACCTCTATCAAGGTTAAATATGGCTTCCTTCATCGCAAGAAGTTTGACTCCTTTAGATTTGATTTGAAAGCGTCTCAAACCAACTTTGAAGAAAAATTTACTATCCGAATCTACTCTTGCTAAGGAGCCTTCATTAAATAATAATTCAGCTTGAGAAGCAATCCCAGTACGTACTAAATCTGGTGGTTTTATAAGATCATTTAAATGAACTACAATTGGTTTGGTTTCGGGTCTATGCTGCCTTTGAACATTTTTTTTCCCTCCCAGTTTGTAAATTGAAGCCTGTATTAACTCTACGGATGTTATCTGTGCAAGCACCGGACTAATTGTAAATAACACAGATGTACTTGCAATTATCCATTTTTGAGTTGATGAAGAAAACCTCAAAGTATTACTCCTAGACTAAAATATTAACCTTTGATTAACATATGTATAATATGCTTGATAGGCATTGCTGATTTCTCGGATTATTTTGCTTAACTTTAAAACTAAATAGTTATATTTATAATCTCTAATTCATCCGCACTTATGCAAAATCGCCTAATAGACGCAAGACTTATATAAATGCTACAAGCAATGGTTTACAAAGCATATTTAGCGCCCGAAAACTATATGGAAAACATAGCAATATTAGGATATTTCAATTGTTGGATTATTGAATTTTTGTAAACTCACTTCTTGCACCAAGATTATTTGATAAAAATTAATTACTCAGTATTAAGCTTTAAATATTAATTTAGCGATATAAATCTAGTTTAATAATGTAGCTTGCTTACATGTAATTTTTAATTTTCGTGGTTTATACGGTGAGGTGCAAGATATGAATAAAGTAAATCATATTTGACTCCATAAACAAAATTTATTCTTGTTATTTTTCAGAGATTTTATATTTCCACTCTTACTATTAACAACAAACCAATGGGAAAAAATATTCTGAATTTCCTTTAAAAAATATTAACGTATATTTTTTTACTTTTATTTCAAGTATAAAAAGCAAGATAAAACTTATCTTGCTTGTTATTTGGCATTAATTTTGAGTATCCGCTCAATAAATCGGGGCAGACTACCAATTAGGGAACGATTTTACGTCATTTGGGGCTTGTCTCTGAGCGATTTACCCCAGAATATTGAGCGCTTACAATTTTGATACTTCCAGGACTAAGACTGCGCGTCATAATACTCGGATGGTGGGTGACACTAAAAGCCTTATTTGTACGTTCCTTCATTAGTGAGTGGAGCGTAAAGTGGCAATTGCAATGCTTTGAGATTGCTTCTCCTAACGGAGACGCTAAAGCGAACACTACCGTTCGTCCTAATGGACATGCTACGCAAACGCAATGACACAAACTATTTTGTCCACTCACTTAACGAATACGAGTCCAAACACTACCGCCAAAACCACCTGTTTTTCTTACTGCTATAAGTCTATTAGAAGAAACAATTTGCACCCTCATATCACCAGATTGAATGATTCTGCCTTTTGGAACATCTGCCCATTTACCAGCAACTTGTGTTCTTCCAATATAACCGTGAAAAACATTACTCCAAGAATTTCCTCTATCTCTACTTTCTCCGTACCACCAAAGTTCGTTACCAATCTGTCTTAGATAGTATATTCCTCCATCATTACCTCTCCAGCGTCCATTTAAATTAACTCTTAGAGCTTGAGCAATTAATTTTGGCGATTTGGTTTGTAATGAATCAGTTTGGGCTGTTTTTAATTGTGATTCAGAATTTATCTTTACCTTATATTCTGTTTGACTACTATCATTAATAGATTCTAGAGCTTTCACTCCTAAAGGAGCAAAAATAGTTGTAGCAATCAGGGTACTAAAAGTAATTCCTCTACTGATATAAAGGGTTGATTTTAGAATATTTTTCATGGGTACTTCTGCATAATTTCAATGATTTTGAATAGGAGCAAATCAATATGAATTGCTCTTACCTTAAACAACAAAATAAGAGGAAGAAATATTCTGTATTTTCTCAAAAAGTTTCAATTCTCAATTAGAGCAGTTCTATGATGCTCTTTAGAGTTATTTAAAGAGTCGGGACATTGCTTAACCCTAGAAATATATAACCAGTAATTCACTTATTTTTGCAGAATTATTTGATGTAAATTAGTTACTCAGTATTAGACTTTAAATGTTAATTTAAGGATATAAATCAATTTGAGTACTGTATTTTTATTAAACAATTATTTTTATTTTTAGTGGTTTATACGGTGATTTGTAAGATATGAAATAAGCTTTTTGCTTGCACATAGCGCTATAATTCGTCAGCCAAACAATAATATCTTTTTCCTAACTGACTGGAGTTTAGACTAAAAACCACAAAATGACTCAGTTACACTGAGTTAATAAGTATCAAGCTAAAAAATCTCAAAAATCAGTTAAACAGCAGATTGTTCCGTTTTTTTAGGTGGCTTGGCAATACTCCTTTTAACCATTGGATACCTGATTCTACGCTTACGAGGTTTTCGCTTTTTCCATCCAGGTGATTTACCGTGTAGTTTTGGAGGTTTGGCAGGTGTAGAAATGTGGACTAAAATCCCAGGTACCGCCTGGGCAACTCTTCGGGGAGTTAATTTCGTTGTTGTTTTTTGCCTTGGCGCTAGCCTCTCCCTTTGAGAGAAGGAAAGGGATTGTCACTAATAATATCACGAGCGAGCCATAACTCCCAAGTCATTAACGGCATCAAATCACTCCATTTATCACACTTTTGTGGAGTTGATAATTTTGGAAGAGTCCAATGCAATCTCTGTTTTATAAAACGATACCAGTGGTCTACTGCAAAACGCCGTAAGTAAAACTCCCAAAGTTCTTTTATTGGTGGGGTCTTGCAACCAACAAATGCTAACCACATCGGTTTTGATACTCGTTTAGAGCCGTCTGGATTTAAGCGTTCAACTTTCGTCGGGAGGTGCTTGTTTTACCAAGCATTTCCTTATTTTTTCGGTTTTTATGCGCCGTGACTGCATATCGGTCACGAGCTTTAGTCTAAACTCCAGTAACTGAGGATAATACATTGAAAAAGTTTGGGAATATTATTTTGATATAAAATATACGTTTTTTTAATGAAGAATCTACATACGTTTCGCTGGTAGCTAGCACAATGATGCATAAAAACAATTTAACAAACGTATGCAAAATTATGTATTCAAACCATACTCCCAGTACCCCGGAGTAGAAATACTTAGGAAGTTCGGAACAGACAAATTCGTTTTGTGTTGATTACTACCAGTTCCCCGAATTATTTGTATATGGTCGCTTTAGTACAAATTATGATTATGTTTTCAGAACTACAAACAGAGTGTTTGCTACAACAGCTAGAGAACCCAAAGCATCGAGAAATAATTACCAAAATTGCTCTAAAGTACACTAGGGGGACTTCCATATCTTGGGAAGATGCAGTTCAAACGGCTTATATCAAAGTTATCAAAGCATTAAAAACAGGACAGTTTCATCAAGCAGAAGTAGAAAAATTTTACCGGTGGATGACGGTTGTAGTGCGGCATGAGATTATTAACTTTGTGAAGAAAGAACGATCGCACAATAATCAAAGTTTAGATACAACTATTGCTGGTACAGATTTATCTTGGATAGATACTATTCCTTCCCAAGAAAATATATTTGATTCTGTAGAGCGTGCAGATCTAATTATTAAAGCAAAAGAGGCAATTACAGTTTTAGATACTCATTATCCTCAATATAATTATCTAAAATTATGGCAAGGAAGAGTTGCATTTAAGAAGCAAAAATATTTAGCGCAGGAGTTAGGAGTAAGTCAAGGGGAAATCTCCCGACGTTGGAAAAAATTGATAGAACACATTGTAATCGAGTTAGGATTAGAATAAGTTAAAACGGCTTTGTTGCACGAATATTCTAAACGCTTATTATATAAGAATTATTAATTAATTACTCTTGTTGATAATTCCTTTATTGTCAAGCCTTTCAGCCTAAATTCAAATGAATTATGCAGCAAAGTCGTTTCTATGTATAAAATTTATTAAAAGTTCTATAATCACTGCTGCAAAATACAATTACATTACTATAGTCATAAACAAGTTTACGTTAATAGAAAATTACTATGAGGCAAATAATTGACCGACAATAAGAATAAATATCTTATATATATAGATAAATGAATATTGGTCAATCTGTAACTTTAAAAATTTTACTTGTTCTATTAGCTTCTTCTAGCATTCAGTTGAATTCATCTTTAGCACAAGACCAAACTAATTTACCTACTCGTACACAAGATATAGGAGATGGTAAACATTTATTATTACCTGATTGGTATAGTATTTCATTTAACAATATGCCACCAATACAAGAAAGTGGTTCAATTAAAGTTAATGGATTATCTCGTCAATGGAATGTGGGGGATACTCCAGATGAATATTTGACATTGGGTGATATTGACGAAGCATTAAAACCGCAGTTGTTTAGCCTTAGTAATATTGAAAGTGTTATCAACTTTTCTAATTTAGACACTTATAGATTAGAATATTTTCCATTATTAGGAGAACAAACAATTCAACATTTAACAGAGATAGTACCAAACTTAGGAGAAACTAGGATAGAGGAAATACCACCAATTGCTGCACTGTTAAAAGCTGAATCGCTTCAAGTAAATATCAATACCTCACTCTCTAATCTTCTATCTCAAAATCCAATATTAGGAAAGCTCAAACTTAATCAAATTGACTTATCAACATACAAAATTTCCAATATTCCTAACCTTGATGCTGTACAGCTATCTAATTTCAAGGGTTGGGAAAATACTTTAATTAAAGATGTACCAGGATTAAACACTGTACCCTTAGCAAATTTTCCTCTTCCTTTACGAGAAAAAGGTGATAAAGTAGCTAGAATAGATTTTATCTGGGGTAGTGCTGAAAAACGCCGTCAACGTACAGTATCTGGTTCTGATGTAGAAGGATTTTCTGTACCTTGTGATGGAGAATGTCCGCATATTGAACTTGATGATTTGGAAAATACAGGACGCAACATTAGAGATGAATTTGAAGGACGTTCTTGGATTAGTGGAAAGTATCAAAAAGTAGAAGGTGGTTGGGGTTGCTTAAAATCGGCAAACCAAGGTAAAGAACCTACTGGAAGACTACCTTATGGAAGTGCTTTTAAAGTAGTAGTTATGGAACCATCAGAGACAACAGATACTGTTAATACAGCTTTATTCTTCCGCTTCAAAAATATCTGTGGTGCAACCCCATATTTTGTAGGTCCAATTCCATTTTTTCCTCACGAAGTTAATGCACCTATTTTTATCGGAAACTGAAAGTAAGGAGTGAGAGAGGGAGAGAGGGAGAGAGGGAGGGAGAAATTTTTACAGTTAATCTTAAAGCAGGATATGAGTAGTAGTTTAAAAAAAAGTGTACGCTTTCTCATTTATTTTAATCTTAGTTTTGGAATTATCTTATTAATAATGACCTTATTGATAAGTAGGTAGGTGTTGAAAATTGTAACTAGGAACGGCAGTAGGCAATCGGTAGTCGGTGTAAGAGTTTAAGACTTATTTACAGTGACATAGTTATGTTTATTTATTCCCACCTACTTACATAGGTTTTAACAATTATTTATAAGTATAAAAAATATTCATATATGAAAAAATATATATTATTATCGAGGCGAATAGGTCTAAAATCCCCAACCAATAACCTCTCCCTCACTCCCTCACTCTCTCACTCCCTCCCTCTTTATTTATCAGAGTCTACAAATAATCAAACTATAGCTGAAGAACAATCAAACGGAATCAAATCTAGCTTTGATATTAATGGATTGATTCAAACCTTTGCTAATCCAGAAGGTTTGGCAATGATAGGAATTTTAGTATTCTTATTTATATTAAGTCAGTTTTCAAGTAGTAAAAAAGGTAAAGTTTCAACGAGAAAAGTAGTAGGATTTGGTGAAAGATTAGCAGCAACAAACCTTGCTCTTAAACAAATTGAAGAGCGTAAACATAATAAAGTAACTTTTTGGTGTGGTTCTCCTCGCTATTGGTTTTCTGGTAAATTCAGGAAATTTGGTGCATCACTTCAAACTTTTTTGGGAGCATCACCTACTGTTTGGATTCCTCATGCAGAACGTTCTACCCTGGTTCTTGGTGCCCCTGGTTCTGGTAAAACTTTCGGTACAATTGACCGTATGGCAGAAAGTTGTATGGTGCAAGGTTTTCCTTTAATCGTTTACGATAAAAAAGGCGACCAAATGAAACTACTTGCCCCACTTGCAGCACGCTACGGTTATGATGTACGAATATTTGCTCCAGGTGAACCATACAGTGAAATCATTAATCCCCTCGATTTCATGGAGAACCAGGAGGATGCAGTTAGTGCAGCACAAATTGCTCAGGTGATAAATGCAAATGCTGGTGGTAGCGGTAAGGGTGATGAGTTTTTCTCCAAAGCTGCTGACTTATTAGCTAAAGCACTAATTCAATTAGCTAAAGGTAGTGACTGTCCAGATTTAGCTACAGTATATTGCATCCAGTCAGTTGATGATTTTATCAACAAATTACATGCAGCGATACAAGCAGGTACGGTTTCTCGTTGGGTTGCAGCTTCATTTCAACAATACCTGAAAGCCAAGGATAGTGAGAAAACTATCGCTAGTATCGACACAACCACAGTCGGAATATTCTCAGCTTTTATTCAGCGATCGCTTCTTTCTTGCTTCATTGGTAAAAGTACTATTTCTACGAAGCTATCGGGAAAACAAATCCTGATTTTCAAGTTAGATGACCCCAGACGAGATGTAGTGGGACCATTGCTTGCAGCTACACTTCACATGACAATTGTTAGTAATTTATGTACCCCTCGATGCGACCCACTGGGAATATTTATCGATGAGTTACCGTCGTTGTATCTCAAAGCTTTACCTCAGTGGATTAATGAATATAGAAGCAATGGAGCTTGTTTCGTATTAGGTGTTCAGTCCCTGGAACAGTTAGCGAATACATATGGTGAGAATCTAGCAGCTGCAATAACTAGCGCTTGCAGTACAAAAGTCCTCTATAATCCTGCAAATTACTCTACAGCAGACAAGTTTTCTCAATCCTATGGAAATAGAGAATTTATTATCAAAAATAAATCTATCAGTGATTCTAAGGAAGGAAGAACAGTAACTTGGACAGATAGTTTACAAACAATGCCGATTCTCACAGCAGATGAAATTATGCGCTTTCCCCAAGGAAAATGTGTAATTACCAATCCTGGTTATAAATCTGGGAATGAAGGTTCAATTCCCTACCCCCTGATTATTCCCATTCCTAAATCAGATAGCAATCGAATCAATAGAAGCGAAAAACTTTGGGAAGAACAGGTCTACCCCAGATTAATTATGCGATCGCCTATCGGGGATATCAATCAATTGGATGAATCTATAGATTTAAGAGAAAGAATTGCACAACAGCTTTTAACAACGGAGGAACATTCTATAAATACATCTAATCAGGTAGAAAACGAAGAAATAGAATTAGTTAGTCCTGAATCTGAATCAGCTTGGTAAGGGATAGGGATGGAGTGGAGGAGTGGGGGACAAGAGGAGCGGGGGACAAGAGGAGTGGAGGACAAGAGGAGTGGAGGAGTGAGGAAAAGAGAGAGGAGAAATCTGATCTTCGTATTAGATGGAGGAATTGAGTAATTTAATTTTTGGATGTCACTAAAAGAAAGCAGCAATTGGGATTTTTCAAGTTGTATAATATTAATCTATACATTTAATACATAGCAAGTAGCTAGATACTTATAATTTCTAGATATGGAATAAAACAAGAAAATTTGAATTATTCTCGTCGAATTTGGCGTATATGTGTGACTTTTTCAACTGTCACCGAAGTATATTATTAAACCATGATTATAGGCTTAGAGTGATGTTAATACTGTTATTTAATTCTTTTAAATAATGGAAATTGCCAGTCTATATTTGTTTTTTATCTAATTACAAAAATATCTATTCATACGGTTGGTATATTATTTGATTTTTCTTAACTGATTTTCTGTTCGTCAATAAGCTCATTGAAGAAGGCAGAAGTAATATGGCAGAGGGCAGAAGGGGCAGAAAGTGGGGAATTCAAATCTGCTACTAGCTGTGCGCCGTCGCATGGCACTTGAGTATGCACACCAAGAGAATCTTATACTGCCAAACTTTGTTTGGCGATGGTCTTCAATCTATATCTGACAGGACACAGAAAGTTTTTAATTACCGCTCGTATTTTCCTTCTGCCTTTTGCCTCCTGCCTCCTGCCTTGCCCGGAGGGCAGATAATTTTTCTACTTGCATAGTATTTTAAGTATTCAACTAATACTCAAAATTAAGTCATACATCGTATACATTATTTTTATTGTATAAATAATAACTTCATAAAACATGGCATTCAAATAATTAAATTGATTTTTAGCTACATCAAGGTTTCTATAAATTATGATGAGTAGAGAACATGAAATTAAAAATGTTCCTGATTCGTGCAAGTATAGAATACTGCTCGCTCACTCGTAGATATATTTAGGTCATCATAGTGCATTTATAACTGAGGCTTTTCCCTGAAGATAGAGGGTAGAAGGAATGTGGTGCATCTTTAAACATTGTAACTTTCCACTGCTAGCTTTTCCTACTGGAGAGCTATGTAATCGCGTATAATTCTGTGAAAAATTCAGATGAATAAGTTTTGTCCTTTAGTTTGGAGGACGCATATTCTATTAACAATTTATTTAATAGCTAATATGCTTGAATCGGCATGACAAAAGAGAACCAATTATTTTCCAAAAAATGTCTCCAGGATGGAGATCCCCTAGTAGCTGTTGAACGTATCAAAATTAAGCATAAGTTATTCCGAGTTATTGCTTACAAATTGGCAACAGGTGAAACAGCTATCACAACTAGACAGATGAGTGTTTGTGTTAAAAAGCCATCTTATACTGCTCGCCAATTTATACGAAAGATAGGAGTTAAACCAATCCAGGTTCAGATGCCTAATCGTTCAGTCACAGATATGATTGATATTGGGATTGTGAAGGCTTTCTGGCAATCTCTGAACGAATCGGGTGAAGGTAATCCACTTACAAAAATTGGTCAAAAATATTTGGATGAGTATTTAGCACAAAGGTAGAACATAGTAATTTTTGATTAGTACTCTAATCTATTTCAAAGATTCTAACAAAAACAAAGGGCTTTGTTGCTGTATGAAACAAAAACAACAGGCAGCTATTTTAAACAAGGATATCCCAAATGTAGAGTCAAATGGTTTTTACCAAATTCCTAACTCAATGGCTATTAAAGCTATTCATAATAAGTTAACTGCTGCTGATTGGGCATTATGGTCTTATCTACAGATGATAGATCCTTTTGGCGATAAAATGATTGAGTTGCCGAAAATCCCAGAGATAGCAGAAGCTATAGGAGTAAGCTCTAGACAAATTAAACGTTCTCTTTCTCGTTTAGAAGAATTAGAACTTTATTGCTGGGAACCTATTTTAGTTCGCGGTCAAAATTTAGCAGGGAAGAAAGCTAAAGAGCTTTGTAACCAGAAAAGAATCGATAAATTATCTGGGAAAAAGAAAATGACAGATTTGTCCAACCCTGGACAATCTTGTCCAAATGATGACAGAATTGTCCAAGAAATGACAGATTTGTCAAATTCTGGACAGAATTGTCCAAATCGAGGGCTAGAATCATTGCCTGACAAGGGTTCTAATTCCCCTCAGACTTATTCAGACTTTATACAGACTCTCTCAGAAGCAGAGCGAGAGAATTTTTTAAGTTTTTGTGGAGAAGAAACAAATAATTTATCACGACCAATTAATGACCTGGAAGCTTGGTTAGCAAGTACAAATAAGGCTGGTCAAAATCGCTGGGAGGTATATCATCAAAGATGGTACAAACAAGCTGAAAGTTTAAACATTCAAGATACAAATCGATTACAAGAGTTTCACAGACAAATTGCTGAACAAGAACGTAAAAATAAACCTCTTGTAGAAGAACGAATTGAACATCTGAAAACTTTAAAGAGCAGTTCTGAGTAAACTAATGATTGATAAACTACCCCCTCAGAGTATCGACAGTGAACAGGCTATTTTGGGTGGAATAATACTTGACCCCCACGCAATTAGTAGAGTAAGTCATATCTTAATCCCGGAAGCTTTTTATATTAAAGCTCATCAACAAATTTATTCCTGTACATTAGACCTCCACTATGCTGGTAAACCTACAGATTTACTTGCAGTTACAAACTGGCTTTTAGACCATGATTTATTGATGCAGATTGGTGGTAGAAATAAATTAGCTTGGCTGGTTGACTCAACTGTTTCAGCAGTTAATATTGATATTCTTGCTGAACTAGTAATAGAGAAATATACGCGAAGACAATTAATTCGGTTTGCGAATGAAGTTCTAAACATGGCATATCAAACCTACACAGAATTACCATCTGTTCTTAACCAAGCTCAGCAAAAGCTTTTTCAGGTTTCTAATCAAGGTATAGCTTCAAATACCGAACACAATAGCACAATTAGTATTGCTGCTTGTCAAGAATTAAAATCTGATAATCCTATTTATCCTACTGGATTAGATGAACTTGATAAGTTAATTATAGGTTTTGAAACTGGTACTCTAACTATCATTGGTGGTAGACCATCAATGGGAAAGTCACAAGTAGCTTTATTTTTAGCTCTCCAAATGATATTACTTCATAACTTACCTGTAGTAATTTTTTCATTGGAGATGACTAAAAAACAACTGGAGTATAGGTTATGGAGCTTAGTTAGCGTTACCCAGCATTACAAAGACTTTAATCTGATTCCACTTTTAAGCAATCGCATTCGCAAACATCGTTCTGGTAGAAGTCCGTTGGAAGCATGGGAGTTTAGTAATATTAATCAAATAAGTAATCTTACCTGCAAACCACCTTTGTACATAAATGATTCCAGAGGTATTGATGTTTCAAGGATTGCTTCAGAATGTCGTTATCTTAAAACACAGATAGGAAATTTGGGATTAGTTGTAGTTGATTATCTACAGATTATGGCTCCTGATACTGGAGGTAATCGCAGCTATGAATTAGGGGATGTAGCTAGAGAACTTTACAAAATGTCAGGTGATTTAGATGTTCCTGTTTTACTACTTTCTCAACTTTCTAGAGCGGTAGAAGGAAGACAAGATAAGCGTCCCACCATGAGCGACCTCAGTCAATCGGGAATTTTAGAAATGGTTGCAGATAATATTATTCTTGCCTACAGGGACGAGTATTACAATCCGAACACACGCAAACAGGGAATTTTAGAGTTAATTGTAGCTAAAGCAAGACATGGACAAACTGGTAAAGCAACTGTTTTTTTTGATAAGTCTTATGGTGCAATTACTAATTTGAAGTGAAAAGGCAGGGGAGAGAATTTAGAATGAAGTCCTTAGTTTTTCTCTCAGTTCCATTGCTTAACAGTCAGAGTTTAGAAAGAGAAGGGTTGTTGTCCTTTGAAAGTAATTACTTTTATCTGATACAAAAATCATTGCACTTTTTCATAATTTAGCTAATAGAAAAGAAAAGCTTGAAATTTTGTACTAAGGAGGTTGTCATGACAGATTTAGTTTTGGAAACTAGCGTTAGTCAGAATGCACAAGATGATTCTAAATCAATTATTATTGACCCTGAGTTCAAAAATTTAATTCCACCTCTATCTGAGGAAGAGAAATCGCAATTAGAAGCTAATTTAAAGCAATTTGGTTGTCTTGACCCATTGGTTGTATGGAAAGGTAAAGGTCATAATATTCTTCTTGATGGTCATAACCGTTATCAAATATGTCTGCAAGAGGGGATATCCTATCAAACTATTGAAATAGAGATTGCGACTAAAGAAGATGCTATTTGCTGGATTGCAAATAACCAATTGGGAAGAAGAAATATTACACCAGAAGTCGCTAGTTATTTGAGGGGTAAAAGATATCTCCACTTAAAAGGCGATGGCACATGGGTGCCTGCTGTAAGCAATCGCAACCAAAATCTGAAGCAAAATTCACCGAACGGAAAAAGTTTCCTATCGGTAGATGTTGCTCAAAGTTTGGCGAAAGAATACAAAGTTTCTGATAGAACTATTCGTAATGATGCTCAGTTCACCGATGCATTAGATAATATAGCTCAATCGCTTGGTGAAGATTTGAAGCATTCTATCTTAACTCGCAATAGCGGACTAAGTAAAAAGGATATTTTATCCCTTGCAAAAGTTGCAGAGGAAGGAGGGAAGGAGTTAGCACAACAATTACTACACAATAAGCAAAATAAGTCAGATATAGTCGAGCAAATCAAGAACAAACAGCGTTGTCCTAATCCCCATTATATTGGTGAGGTGTGTCGAATTATGCCAGAACATGAACCAGATTTAAAACCGTTTTCTGGTTGCTGGTGTATTGTTTGTCAAATAAATCCTCATAGTTGTAATATCAAAACCTGGAAAGTTGATTTAGAAACTGTCAAACCAGAGTATTTAGAAAGAGCTTATCCAGCCTCTGAAAATTTAGCTTCTCACAATTGTTCTCGTGTAAGGGATATAGCAAGTAAAATGGACTCAGATTCTGAACCAACTCATCTAGCAGTATTAGAAGCTTTAGGAAGAGTGTGTGACCCGTCTAGTTTAACACCCAGGCAAGAGAGGATATTGGCTTTTTTAGAGAATGAATATTCTGACTGAGGTTAGAGGAGGAGTGGAGGACAAGAGGAGTGGGGGAGTGGGGGACAAGAGGAGTGAGAGAGTGAGAGAGGGAGTAGAGGGAGAGAGGGAGTAGAGGGAGAGAGAAAGAGATGTTCAATCCAGTTCGATTTGGGACTTTTTGGATTTTATAGGAGAAGGGGAGTTGGTTTTTATTTCTGGGATGGTTTCAAACTCGTCGTCTGGGTTTTGATTCTTTGAACTATCTAATCCTGTATCAACTTTAATCCCTCGTGTTGCTAATCCCTTGAGAGTACAAGCTTTTCCATTTCTACCTAATTTATGACCAGCAAATGCAATACCATCAAGAGAATATGAAATTCCTTCTAAACTACCTTCATCACTCAATCTCAACGATGTTTCTACACCATTTACTTCCAACTGTTTAATAAATTCAGTTAGTTCCATTCCTGGTTTAATAGCAGTTTCTATAGTATCTTGAATCTTTTCAACCACACTCTTATCTGCTGGTTTATCCCGCAATCCTAACTCCCACTCTCGATTCTCTCTTAACATTCGTCGCTTTTGTCCAGTAGATGGTGCTGTACGCTCAATTTCCCAAGAATTTGGTACTGAGGTCAAGTCAAACTGAGATTCTAGCTTTCTCAATACTTTTTCCAAACGTCTTTTATCGTACCAGTCAGATACACATTCACCATCTATATTGATACGACTTGCAGCAATATGTACATGGAAGTGATTACAGTCATCATGGGATGCAGCGAAATAAAGATTTTTATCAAACCCCATTCCTGAAAGCGTCTCATTAATAATTTCTGCTAATTCTTCATTCTCTGGTCGTTCATCAGGTGGGAAACTAATACTAATGTGACTAACAGGCGATCGCACTCTGGGATTCAGTTGTTTTGTTGCTGCAAGTTGTTTATAAAAGTCTTGTATAGTCTCCCCTGCAAGGTTTGTACAAATTAATTCTGCTTGCTCCTTCTCAAGGATATATTTGGTTAATCCAGTAAAGCTTTTACCTTTTTTAATCTTACCAATCATCGCTATCTTCCATGTCAGATTCTATTTCTCCATTAGTCTCTACGACTAGAGATAAACGTAATTTGGAAATCTGTTCTAGTAAATCCTTAAAAGGAATAGAGTCAATTGATGGTGGAAGCTGTCCGTTTGTAACTGCAATATCTTGAGCTTTCGCTATCCGATTAATATCTTTACTGATTTCTAGTAACTTCCAATAACATGTCCAATTTAACTGAGGAATAGTTTTTATGCGACATCCAGACATTCTACGTCTAACCAGTTCTGCTTTACTTATACCGCATGACTCAGCTAGTATTTGCCAATTATCATTCTGTTCTTCGGTTAAAAGCATCTCAAAGCGAACTGTATGTTTTTTAGCTTTCGGCATTATCAAATGCTATGAAATATTCAAATGGATGGTAACACAAAAATTCTTTATGCCTGTTAAGAATATCTCTTAACAAAAAATACGTATCTCACCACTGCTTGCTCCTCTATGCAGCATAAGAAGAGGTGAAAATCCACCTTAATATGCTGTAGTAGGGATGAGAGAGGAAATGCTTTTCCAATAGCTTGATAGTGAGTAATTTTACCCTACTAAATCCCTATCAAATTGTTCTACGTCAATAGTGATACAACAAGTAACTACCTTAGTTATATCTTGAGAAATATTTCTATTTGTTACTCTAATATAAATACACCAGCGAGGATAATAACTGATGGGTAAATTAGATAAACAAGCCTACCCCGAAGTTACTCTATCAATAGACTTTGGTGGAAGTGGTACCAAAGGAATAGTTCAGATTCGTGGTGGGAAACCGAGAGCAATTTGGATGGAGGCTGCTGTAATCAAAGCTCCACCTATGTCATTAGCTTTTCAGACTCGTAATTTGAATAATGCTTATCCTGAAAATGTTGCTTGGATAGGAATTAATGAAGATTATCGAGCGGTGGGTTACTTAGCTAAAAGTATCTATAGTGCCACACCAATGCTGAAACCACGGAAGTATGAGCTTGCTTTATACAAAACTCTGGCTGTTGTATGGGTAATCAAACAAAAATTCAAACTACCTGAATCATTCAAAGTTTCGTTAGCATTACTTTTGCCACCAGGAGAATTTGAAGATTCAGCATTACTCAAACCTATGATTAAGGAGGCTTTAGCTGAATTTGATACACCTACAGGAAAGATTAATGCAAATCTGATAGGTTATGAATGTTTTCCTGAAAGTGGGGGAATATATGCAATGTATTGTAAAAATACTGGCGAGACCATAAGACGCAGGGTAGTTGGTTTGATAATGCTAGGCTATCGTAATGCCTCTGCAATAATATCTCGACGCGGTATCTTAAATCGTGGTAAAACGGCAAAGTTGGGTATGACCAAAATGGTTGATTTAGTTATAGAAGGTACATCTGGCTTAGAATCTGAAGAACTAATTGCAGCTATTATTGATGCTGAAAATGAACCAAAACCAAAACATTTTCATCACTTATGTAATTCCGATCATCTTCGAGATGTTCAAATAGAAAAGATTATATCTGCTGTAAATTCATCCAGGTCAGAATATGCGATCGCTCTTATGAACTGGTTAAAGGAGGTATTACCTTCTGATAATGAGTTGGATGAGTTGATTATTTGCGGTGGTACGGCTGATTACTTGCGAGAGGAGATAGATTCAGCTTTCCCGACAATCCCTATAGTCTGGCACGGTAATGTTAAAATTCCACAAAATCTAAACGAACAATGGTTAGGAAATCGTTTAGCTGACGTATGGGCATTGTCAGTTTATCACGGTATTAAGGTGAAAGGTGGAGTGAGGGAGAGAGAGAGGGAGTGAGAGAGAAAATTAATTTTTGTTGTTAATAATCCATTTTGAGGAATTATTCATCATATTGACCAACATACCAAGAATAAAATCATATTTATTTTCTATTTCTTGTCCTGTTTGCACATCCAAAGAATCATGACTAAAAAGAAGGACTTCACATGGCGTTATCAACCACCATTTGATTCTAATAAAGCAAGGATGCTGAGCTATATTCAAAATAAAGATTTGCATCCATTTCAGGATAAAACAGTGATGATAATGAATGCTCTAAATGCTTACTATATGGCTTTAGCGCTCTACGGTGAAGGTAATCATTCCCGTGAAGATTTGGAACTAATTTTTCTGGATTCAGTGAAAGCGATCGCGCATCATCTTCAGTATGTAAGTTTAGCAATCAAGGTAGATGTAAGGATAGTTACAGATGTCTTATCTACTGTGTTTGAAGGATTATCAACAAGAAAAACTCAGCCAGAACAGCAGTTTAATTCTAGCCCTGAAATAACATCATCAGATACATGTGATGAATTAAATGATGTTGATTTACAAGCATGGAATTTAGCAGGAATCACAACTGATAGCGAAACTTTTAGTTAGAGGATAATCATGCCGAGAATACATTTAATTGATGGTGAGAAGGGAGGTGTTGGGAAGTCACTATTTACCCGTGTTATGGTGCAATATGCAATTGATAATAAGCTAGAACATACTTTAGTTGATGCAGATATAACTAATCAAGATGTTAAGCGTTTCTATGATTATGCTGTTGATGCAGAATTTAGTGAAGCCTTAAATAAGGGAGATAAGGCTGACATAATTTTTGAATTAGCAAGGAAAAAGTTTGTTATTGTTAATCTTCCTGCAAATGTATTTCCAAAAGTTAAGAGTTGGATAAAAAATGGACGTTTGTTGGAGGTCGCAGATAAATATGGTGTAGATATTTGTAAATGGTTTATTTGTGATGGTGGTTTTGAATCAATAGATTTATTTCAAAAATCACTAGAGTTATACAAAGATAAAATGCTCCATGTTTTTGTTAAAAATTTAGGTAAAACTGATGATTGGAGTTTTCTAGATGATAATTCCAAGCATAAGGAATTATGCAAGAAGTATGAAAAGACTTTGAAAGTAATTAAATTCCCTTTGTTATATCCAGGAGATAGATATTTTATAGATTCTAATCAGTTTCGATTTGATGCAGCAGAAATTGAAGAGGTAATGCCTATAATGTCACAGCAAAGATTATCTACTTTCCTACAGGAATCACATCAAGCAATTGAAAGTACTCAATTAGTAAAAGGAAATAAAGTCAAAGATAAATAGAATTATTGTTGTTTTTACAAGTCCTCTCCATCTTTGTTTAAAACTCTTATCTTTTATTCCTTAGATATAACAATCTTATTGAAATAATATATTCTCACTTCTGCCTCATACTCTCTGCCCTAAAACAGTAACTTACAAATATAAAAAAGTATACATTATGAATTATGAACTTCAAACTTTATATAAAACGCATCAAGCTTTTAACTGTGACGTAATTGCTAGTGATGAAGATAGGAATATGGGCAGACTGTATATTCTGACAACAGATGATACTAACTTAAAAGAATTGGGAATAAAACAAGAATGGTTTCTTGCTTATGAAGAAATAGATATATTAATTAGCGGACATATCAATAAGGATGATGAATGGAGTTTATCGCCATTCTGTAAATTAGAACCGAGTTTTGAATATACAACTTGCAATCAGATATTTGAACAAGTGTTTAATCTTAATTTCATATCAGATTTAACAAATTTATGTAATAAGAATATCAATAGTTTATCTCACAATATAAATAGCTCTAATAGTTTTAATGATAACGAAGATGATGATGATTCAAATAGAATAAATAAAAATAACCAAATATTTATGGCAAGAGATTTAATTATTACTACGGAAAACTTAGATGTATTGAAGAACATAATTGCTAATTCAAACCTTGAAGAATTGGTTGATATAGAGCAAGAATCAGATACTGAAATATTAGATGTCTCTCATCATGAACAACAATTAACAACGGACGAATCAAGCGTAAATGATGTTGTGAATTACTTCTCACGTAAATCTGCTCCTCCATTGGAAGATGATGAACTATTTCACATTCAAATAAATCTAACTCAAAGGATTATGGATGAATACTTCAAACAAGACAAAGATGAATTTGTTTTATCACCTTTAGGAGTTGTCACAATCAATAATGAAGAAGGCTGTTGCAGTTTAAAAGATTTAGAAGATGGACATATTATATTTACTGCAACTTTTGATTCTGATGTTATTCATGGCTTAAATAATACTGATGCTCTTAAAGTTGATATTATTTTGGACTATTTAGATAAAGAAGAGGTTCGACGAGAAAAATATATGAAAAAGGAAGAAGATTTGATTACAGAAGTCAATACTCCTCAAATTAACCAAAAACCAGAGATAGAATATGATTCATAATATCCGAAAAGCTAAGAATGAAAGTTATTTGAATCGTTTACTTGAAGGAAAAGATGCAGATTTCCAAAGGAGAGTTCTAGCAATAACTGTTGAACATGGACTATCTACAAGCGACCCTCTATTTTTAATCATGCTTTCTACTGGTCAACTTCAAGTATTGTTGGAAGATAAACCAAATGAATTAGAACAGTTGTTTAACCGTTGGTCAGAAGCTATTTATGAACATTTAGAGAAAGCTAAACATACTGCTGTTAAGGGACAAGAAGTAGAAATCCGCTCTATGGTCAACCGACTTATTAAGCATTCTGAATCTAAAGAGCGAAGTCGTTTGAGAATTATGTTACCAGCTATTGGACTGCTCATAACAGCAATTGGATTTGGTGTTTTGACCGGATTGTCTGTTCCCGTATGGTTAGCTGGTGGATATGCATCTAAAGAACCTAAGTTACTTACAGTTAAGGAAGTCGAAAATCTGAGGTGGTTACAGAGTCCTCAAGGTCAATTAGCAAGGAATATTTTGACTTGGAATTCTGAAAGTTTGAGCAATTTAAATTGCACTAACAGTGTAGAGCAAAGGGCTGTAGTAAGTAACGCTAAGGGTAAATATATTGCTCGCAAAAGTGATTATTGTCTATTACGAGTGAAATCACCTTGAAGAAGGCAGTCAGAATGAAGAATTTAGAATTTAGAAGCGGGATTAATCCATTTGAGATGCACACCAAGAGATGAATAAGTCCTTTTGAAACAATTTCTATGCCCTCTTAACATTACCTTTATCCCATGTCTTATTTGTTTGTCCCATTGCCAACTGCCGACTGCCTTCTTATCTTACTCATTAAAGTTTAGGTCTAATGGAAGAAATCAGCAATGGTGTGAAAGCATCCACTATCAATCATAATTTCTTAAATATCGATAAAGTTCGTGTAGCAGTTATTGAAGACCAAGAACTGATACTTATGGGTATTAAAGCAGCATTGAAGCAATATCAAAATCTTGAAGTTGTAGGAAATGCTTCCAATGCAAGGGATGGTCTGCTTATTTTAAATAAGTTCAAACCTGCAATTGTTATTGTTGATATCGGTCTACCGGATAAAGACGGTATTCAACTGACAAGGGAAATAAAAAGAAAATATCCAGGAATAAAAATCATCATTCTAACTTTCCACTCAGATAGAGATACTGTATTGAAAGCATTCGCTGCTGGTGCTAACTCTTACTGTATGAAAGACATTAGATTCTCTAAGTTAATTGAAGCTATATATCTGACCTATCTGGGAAATACTTGGATTGACCCTGCGATCGCGCATTTTGTACTCGAACAAGCACAGAAAAATCCTATATATTTCAGCCATCATGGTTCTCAAAGTTATGATGATGGTTTAGATGAAGAAATGCTTAGTCTGTATACTTTGACAGATAGGGAATTACAGATACTAAAGCTGATTGTTAACGGAAATACAAACGCCGCGATCGCACAAGAATTACACATAACAATCGGTACTGTAAAAAGTCATATTCGCAATATTCTCAATAAAATCGGTGCAGAGGACCGCACCCAAGCAGCAGTTCATGCTTTACGTTATGGCTTAGTAGATTAAAAATTTTGTATAGATGAGAGTTTAGATTATGAGTCAGCTTTTATTAAATAGTGTTCTACAACAAATAGAACAAGAAATTGAAATTGATGCTCAAGGTCGTGGGAAGGCTAGTATTAGAGCTACAGCAAGGTTAGCAGGTGTGACTGATATGGCATTGAGAAAAGCTTTTAACGGTGCGAACCTAGAACCCTCTGAATTGGCTAAAAAGCTTATAGAACAAGGCTTTAGTGCTGCGAACCAAAGTCAATGGTCTAAGCATGGAATACCTGACCTTGCCATTTCCATAATTTTAGAACATTATGCTTTTGATGCTCGCAGGTATTGTACACAACAAGCTAAATTGACCTACAAAGCTTTCGCTGCTGTGGGGATTCGTAGTTGGATGCAACTGATTAAAAATTGGCATCAACCGAAAGAAGAAATAAGATTAGAACAACCTACTGTTAAAGATATTTCAGAAGCAATTTCATCGGTTTTCTGCTTAGGTACAATTGACCCGAATCTTGTACAGGGATTAATTGCGAATGAAATCGGTAAAGCATATCCACGACTCAAAACCCAAATGGAATCAGTTAAGCAACTTTTACCTACTCCTGTGGAAGATGAGTTATTAACTGTTACTAATCTTGCAAAGCGTTATACACAGGATAGAGGCAAAAAACTAAGTGAAAATAATACCCCTCAAAGCAATGCAAAGTTGATGAATAAAATTCTGATAAGTAAGGGTATGCAATTTAAAAATCCTAATCCCGATGCGAAGAAAGGCGGACAACCTTTGTATCTACCAACTGACTTAGGTAAGCAGTACAGTAAAATTATTTTACAAGAAGCTGCTAGAAGTAATAAAACTATCCAACAATTACGGTGGTTCCCATCTGTTTTGAATTTGATTGATTAGATGATTGTTGTATCTAGGTCATAAATACTACCAGTATTTACAAAATATTTGTACTACGAAATCTATAATTTCATGCGCTACATAAGGACTGTTCCGCACTTGCAAACCCTTTATCAATCAAGCTTACAGTAAATATCAAAAGGTTTTGTTCCGCACTTAAGATACAACTGTTCAAACACATCAGCAAGTTTGGCTTTATCAGTAAACCTGACTTTTCACGGGATGTTGAAAACGTCATTTTAGTCTTTCTCCAAACCCTAATTCCTTCGTGACTCATTATCATTAGCTTATAGTTCTTGATAATAAGTCTGTGGAAAAAGTAACGTTACTTGGTTGATTCAGGACTTAACGTGAAAAGTCAGATCAGTAAACATCATCAAAGAAAGTTTAACTGTTATCAACCTTGCTGCAAACCTTTTTGCTCCTGTCTGATATCAAGCTCAAAACTTTTCTTCTCATCTTCGGTAAAGTTGCAGACTAGAGCAGGTTTTCCTTTTTGTGCTTTATACAAAGTTCCTCGATGATTCTCTTCATCAATAATTCTAAGCATCTGTGAAGGTGTATGGTGAATAACTCGATATTTACCATCCCCAAAAGTTGCTGTTTGTATCTCTTCATCAGCATTTGAGGGGTTTTCTTTCAGACTCACAAGAGCTTGTTTTAACATCTTTTTTTCCCATTCTTCACGTTTTACTGACATAGAAGTTTCCAGAACAGATTTATCAGGTGAGTTTGAACTGTTTTCTGTATTAGCTGTTGCTTGTGTCTTATCAATCGCTTTTGATTCAATTGGTTTATTACCTGACTTTTTTACTTCACTTTCAGTTTGATTAATCAACTCTCGCAATTCATTCAACTCAATTGCGATAAATTTAGTTCTCTGTCCATTTTGCAACTGGTCGTATTCTAAAGGGAAATTCAATGTATCGTTGATTCTAGATGCTGTCTTCTTTTCTGAAATCTCTGTAGGAACAGTAACGCAAAAATAAAGTTCTTCAATGTTGTCTTTGTTCGCAATACCAATTAAGCTGTCAACACCGAATTTTTTATCAATCTCCTCAGATAGTTTCTGAAAAATTTCTGGTTCTATATTCTTGTCTTTTAAAAAAGATTCAAAATATTCGTTTTTTATTGGTAATACACCTAAAGATGCTTCATCATCATGCAGTAAACTCTGATTACTCTTCTCCTGATATTTTTCTTTTAAAACTGGTTTTAATTCATCTAATAAACTGTTTTGATTATCTCTCACTAAATCTTTTTCTTTAGTCCAGGTTTGAGGATATTGAATTGTTTGAGGGTCAACTTTAATGTGAGCAATAGTAGCAGGTGATGATTTTAGTGTTCCTTCAAATTTAAATCCTTCGACTTGAATACCCCTCGAATTTAATTTTTCACTTAATATTTTGAACGATTCTTTATCAATTACACCCAAAGGTTTATTATCAACTAGAGCAATAGGTTGAGTTGCCTTTCCTATGTTGGAAAGTTTTATTTTTATTATCCCTTCTTCCCCATTCCATTCTCTTGAAACTGCTTGATATTTTTTCAACTGTCCGACCTTGAGTTGATTACCTTTGGTACTAGTGATAATAACCGATGCGCTGGGTGGAGAGTTGATTTCTGCACTAAAGGAAGTTCCGATACGTAACTGCGCTGATTCGCTACGAAATACCCCTAATTTTTTATCTTCTGCTACTAACCAGCGTTTATTCTGTGTAGGGTTTGCAAGGTCTGGTGCTTGTTGAATAGTACATTCAACCTTTTCTCCCACCCATTTACGTCCTAAATGTTCATTTGAGGGTTTATGGGTTCCCACGACTGCAAATTCGGTGAATTGGAGTTTTTCTAATCTTCCGATTATCTCTTCTCCAAAAATAGCGATCGCCTATGGCGGGCACCCATGTGCCATCGCACCTGATGTTTTGTTAAATCCGTACTTCGGGTCATCTTTACTTGTCGTTGAAATTTGCCACATTGCAGCTGCAACTGCTTCTTTTTCGGAGTCGGGAATACTGTCACGAGTTGTAGTTACGAATTCTTTGACCTGTGTGAAAGCTGCTCTGACTTGACTCGATGTCAATCCAGGTTCAAGTTTTTTGGTTAAATTATTGAATTCGGTAAATGGTTTAAGATGACCTGGAAACTTTTCTAGAGAATTATCTGAAATGTATCCCAAGTGTTTGCGTTGTTGTTGAGTATTGGTTTTAAACTTTGGCTTTCCATGTTCGTCAAATACAGGTGAAAGTGCTATCCATTTATTGTCTACTTTATTGAAGTGATTTTTATTTTCTATAAGTGTAATATTAAGCTTACGGTCATCAAACACATTCGGATGTTTTTTCTGAGTTAAACCGACTATTTCAAGTTGAAGACCTTGAGGATTGGTTGCAACAATTTTTAAACCTGGTGTAAGTTTAACTTCTTTACTAATTGTAATTGCACGACGAATCAATGAATCGTATATTTTCTTGATATTAACTGCCTTCTGTTTCTGTGTGGCTGTAAATTCTACTCCTTTAAAAAAGTTTTGAAACTGTTGGGTTGAACGGGGTACAATTGCACTTTGCGCGAATGCTTCATTAGTTCGACTCGCCATTTTATCAATAGCAGAGTGACCTTTTACATTCATCGTTCTTTTAGTATAAGTTTCACTATTATTTTTATCCTCAACCCACGATGCAATATCAAAGCTTTTAATAATGGTATTACAGGCATTTACTATTTTCGGGTCAGAACGATTAGCACTTTTTCCTCTATCAACTTCTATTTGTAGTTGTCCCCCTAATATTCCCACAACATCGTGATAAAATTTCCCTATTTTTTCTAAAATCTTTTCAATATTTGATTCAGGGATTATATGATTATATTTTGATAGTTTATCTGCCTTCTCATTAAACTTTTCTGGTTGACATAATTGTGATAATTCAACTATTTGCGAACGCAAATGGCGGGCACCTATGTGCCATCGCAAGTTTTTTGGATATTGAATTTGATGATTATTATGGTTTTCAGCTTTTAACATTTCTACTGCTGCACAGGAAATATCTTGAATAAATTTCTCGGCTTCCTTTGTTGGAATTGAGATACACTCATTTTCAAGAGCAATTCCTTTCATGCATAAATTGGCAACTATACCAATTTTGTTCTCCATCGCATCTAATGCTATTTGTTCAAAAGAACCCTTATATGCCTTTTTCTCAGGTTTCACTATTTCTTTATAGCGATTATCTTCCAATTGCTTTTGTTTAATCTCTGCTGCTGTGTGGGGAAAGTCAGACGATAACGCGATCGCCATTCTATCTCCATCACAATCTGATAAAGAATGCTTTAATCCTTCGGGTGACATCTTTATCGTACCGATATCATGGGGTTCTTTAGGTAAATGACGATTGATATAGACATCTACCGTGTTGGAATTAGCTATGGGACTGCGATAAACTATTAATTCTGCACCATCTGGGAATTTGGGATAACAAACTTCATCCTTCTCCAAATCATGACAAGTTTGTGCCATTGCACAATCAAACTTAATCAATCTTCCCGTCGCACAATCCATGTACTGTCGTTTCAGGTGTTCTTGAAGTTTATCTATAATTTTGGGATGCTCTAATAATTGACAATGTTCTTTTAAATCCTTTTTTATCAGGCGATATATCAGGTTTTGTTCGCAATCATTGGATAAAAACATATCATCAATTAGATTTTCAATATCTCCCAAATCAAAGCTTTCAAAATCAATC
>ERZ1740062.182-NODE-182-length-47518-cov-8.921181_pt1 | contig 47518 bp, 51 predicted proteins | sample MGYA00581741_ERZ1740062 | MGnify/ENA primary metagenome ERZ1740062 (study PRJEB43018, sample SAMN04849747) | marine metagenome | isolation source: floating plastic debris | place: Pacific Ocean | collected 2008-09-01 | study: EMG produced TPA metagenomics assembly...
GGGGACAAGGGCCTGTTTCATATCGGCATGACGACGCGAATGCGGGAGCCAGATATCACCCGATCGGAACGCATCGCGCAGATGGAACAAAACCGCGACAACCCACAGGCGCTCTTGATCAGCATCAGGCGCACGGAATTGGGGACGCCATTTCGAACGTGGCAGCAAGAAAGACAGTGATTTGGCGGGGATTTCCTGTTTGTCGCGGATGATCTGTGCTGCCGTGACCAAAGGCTGGGCCACACTGGCGTATGTCATATCTAAAGCATTGAGCATGCGCCGTGCATAGAGTTTGAACTTGTGGAAACCCTTGGAAACATGGGTCAACACATCTGCTTTTACCGTTGCCTGAAGCTGCGTTGCCTGCGCGACCAGGCTTTCAAGGCCAGTCCAACCACAGGATATATCGACAGCGCCGGCAAGGGCGGCATCGTCCCCCTTGGCCATCAACAAGCTCGATCCCAAGGCCTCGAACCCGGCTAGGGTTTCTGCGACCGCCGCTTGCGCGTCGGTAACGCGGATGTCGCAAATCCGTTTTGCATCCCGCCAGACGCTGCCCACGATCCTGTCATGTGTTTCCACAACGGTATCCGCGATGGCCGCGGTCCATTCGACGACGCATACGGCCAAGATGGCCAGACGGCGGTCGCTGGTGATGTCGCGCAGCCCTTTCGCAAAGTAGCGCTCCCCCTGGCGGCGCAACCGCGTGATCCGATGGGCTGGAATGTCATCTAAGATTGTTGGCACCAATGAAATCGCTTGCAAAAATTCCAACCGATCCAGCAAACGATTGATGTCTGCTGAGTTCTTGCCTGGTTCAAATTGGCGCAACCAGACAAACCTGCTGGTACGGCTGTGCGGTTCTTCACGCAATAATTCATCAAGGCGGGCCCGCATCGCGCTGTCGAGCCGCGTTGCAACGCGGGTTTCGATCCGGCGCTCAGCAGCGACGAGCGCGTCGGCGCAATGCCGTTCCATGACGGTGATGCCGGGCAAGATAATCTGTCGTCGCCGGCATTCTTCTATGAGACCACGCACTAAACCTTCGCTTGACTGTGCGCCTTCTGCATTTTGATCCAGCCACGCACGCATCTGTTTGATCCGTTTGCCCTTGAACATCTCGTATCCATAGGCTTTGCGTAGCGCTTCAAGATGTTCATGTCGGGTGTTCTCCCGCTCTGCATAGTGCAACAGAGCGTCAGGTTTGACGCCAAGTTGGGCAGCGATAAAACCGGACATTGCGTGGGGAATGACCTCACCCGGCCTTAGCAGCCTCCCCGGATATCGAAAGGCGCAAAGTTGCAAAGCGATACCAATCTGGTTCTCGGGGCGACGGCGATTGCGGATGAAATCGATGTCTTCATCGGACAGTATGTAATGACGCAGCAGCAACGCCTCATCCGTTGGAAGATCAAAAAGGGCCGCGCGTTGTCGCGCGGTCAGAACCACTCGGTGTGCCATCGGATTGTTCTTTCTTTATGAAATGGGGTCTTCAAAACTGAACATATTGAGACCCACCGCTTGCCATGTCTTTTTCAATGTCTCAATATGGTTGTCGCAATAACCCTAAATCGATATGAGACCCTATGGCCAAAGTTGGATACGCACGCGTCAGTTCAGTCGGACAATCCCTGGATGTTCAGCGGGAAAAGTTAAATGATTGCGACAAACTGTTCGAGGAAAAGCGCAGCGGCACCACCGATGCCCGCCCTCAATTGAAAGAATGCCTGAATTATGTCCGTGACGGTGATCAGCTCGTTGTGACGCGCATCGATCGATTGGCACGCTCAACTCTGCACTTGTGCCAGATCGCCCAGACCCTACGCGAAAAGAGAGTCGATCTGGTTGTCCTCGATCAGAACATTGACACATCAGACGCGACCGGGCGGTTGCTGTTCAACATGCTTGGCGCCATCGGCCAGTTCGAAACCGAAATCCGCGCCGAACGCCAGATGGACGGGATCAAGAAGGCCAAGGATCGCGGCGTTCAGTTTGGCAAACGGCCGGCGCTCACTGACGACCAAATTGTGGAGTTGCGCGACAAACGCAAGAAGGGTGTTCTGATCAAGGACCTGATGGCCCAGTACAGCCTCTCAAAGGCAACGATCTATCGATATCTCGGAGCGAATACACCGTGAACGCCGTTCTCAATTCCCAATCCACACGCAAGAATGCTCAAAGCAATCCTAAGCATTCAGCACCACTGGACTCCGCTTGCAAAGCACTCTTAAACATCATGCAGTAGCCTGCGTTGACGTTTCGTACTTCCTTAGCATGATTACTATGGAGAAACCCTCCGTGAGGTCCACCAATGCAGGAGATCAGTCTGATGCCTGACGCCCACGCTGGTGCATCCAATGTGAGTCCGATAACACAAAACACATTAAACTACAGGATCGCAGATGAAACCAGAACTTGATGAAAACCAAGTCTTAGGGGTCTTTTGTAAAGCAATGGCAGCTTGTCCGGTGCATAAGCGGTATGTTTTGTCTGATATCTTGACTATGGTTTTGCCACCCATCCGTCTGCAGCAATACAGGTTCTTCGAAGGGGCGGGGTCCTACGGAGTCATTACGTGGGCTTTTCTCAGCCGCGAGGCGGCAGAGAAGCACGTGCGTAACCGGGAACCGTTGACTATAGAAGAGTGGCGCAGTGGCTCAGATTTATGGATCATCAGCCTAATCGGTAAAGAGATCGAGCCTCGTAAACTCGTACCGTCTTTTGCCACTAGTTTACCACATGACTGCGTACACTACATCCGTCGGGACGATAAGCTGAGGGTAAAGAAAATAGTCGCAATTTCTCGAACGGACGCCGGCTTTAAAGTTGCAACAGAGTTGTTGACACACGTATAGCATATTGCTTAATTTTCGGTTGCAAGCAGTACTGCCAGCTAGTTATTCAAACAGAGATTGGGTACATTATGCTGAGCATTCTTCAGAAAAATTTAGATGCGCGTGTATTCGGAGCACAGTCTGATGGCAGCTCCGGTGGCGGAGGAGGAAGTTCTGGCTGCTCTAACTTCGGTGATGTTTGTGATGATGGTTCAATCCATCTCGGCACGATCGTTTTGACCGGTGGTCAACCCGGTGGAACAGACGATGACGATGGCGGATCAAGTGGTGGTGGCTCTGGCAGTGGTGGTTCAGGTACACCAAGCGAACCGACGCCGGATCCAAACGCTCAGATCTTGGATACGTCCTACGTAAACAACGTTTTTGCGCAAGCGGGGGTGACGACACCAAACCCTCCTATTTATCTGATGACCGCCAACGACTACCTTGGCCAATTCAACGCAGAAATAACCGAGCTATATGAAGCGTACGAGGACCAAGTCTTTGGTATCATTGCAGCTGATCCATCATACCTTGAGGATATGACTACAGAAGAGATAGCTGATGCGATAAGTTGGTATGCCATTGGCGTGACCCTGTATTTCCCAAGATCTTCATACTCCGCAATTGTTGAAAGTTTCGAACCTTATCTTGAAATGCGGCGCCTTATTGACGAGGGCGCCAGCAGCGCGGAGGCCTATCTGCAAGCTAATGATGTCATGCCCGACGAGTTTGTTTTTGCAGATGATTTGGGTCGATTTGCAGAGTTTGATTTTGCGAATGAAGAAGACATTCTGGTTTCGTCAGGGATTGATGTCAGCAACGGCGTTATGATTGTTGACCCAGTTGTCGGCGGGATACCGACATTTGCTTTGCCCCATCGCCCAGGCATGGACGAATATGATGCATTAAACGGTAGTCCGTTTGACTGGAATGAACCACCATTTCAGCCGCCTCATACTTACCAGTTCAGCTATGACGCGCCAGCAGCATTGACGGGTTTTGCTGGATTGGATGCGCTCGAAGCTGCTATTCGAGGTAATCCGACACCTGGTGTTGATGCTGAAGCATCAATCGGAGGGACATTGAACGACGTCGGCCCTCTTAACCCAATACTTCCTGATTGGGCCGCAGATAATTTTGTCTACAGCTTCGTGGTAGAAAACCCAAATGCGATCCAAACTGATATTATTGTGAACTATACACAGTCCGGGAACCATGCTGCTGCAGATGGTATCGTGGTCCAATATGGCGTTCTTAACGATGATGGCAGCATTGATCTTGTTGTTTATGGTGAAGGCGACTCATTTATCCAGAACACAGGTATTGGTTGGTTTGACGAGTTTGGTTATGAGCAGACAGACGAAGTCTGGGAGAATAATTCCTTGCAAACATTCAATGATGCGGTTGATATGTTGTGACTGACTCAACACCAAATAAGTTTTCACACTTCGGCTGGATTGCACTAACAGTTGTACTGGTAGTCGGGTACACGTTTTTCTGGATGGCAGCGTTTATGTTCCCGACCAGCAATTGGCCAAGTTACTTTCTCTGGACTTTTTGGATTTTTGTCATCATTTTTTTGCTAACTCGACGCAGCATTTTCATATTAACTGGCGTCATACTGTTGCCGGTTTACTATTACGTCGATTCGATTTTTTTTCGCATAAACCCTAGAGATTATGAAACCGGCGTAGCACTCGCCCAGCTTTCTGCGTTTCTGATGGCAATTCTGATTGTGGTACTCCGGAGGATGTCTACCTCACCAGAGAGAATGCAGGGGCGGTAGACTTGGTCGCTTACTTGAAACTCAGGCTGCGCGCATGCGGGCAGTGGATATGAGGCAATTTTGCATGGCAGGTAGCGCTATCGAGAAGCGCGCTTTGGTTCACATACTATCGGGTCTGGTGTCATTGTCTCATGCGCGTTTTTTGTCAGTGACCATGATCCTCATTTGGGGGTGTTTGGTGGGCGCGACGCCGGCTCCGGCTCAAGACATTGATCCTGACTTGCGCCAAGCCGTCGTCACGGCAACGGAAGAGTTCGTCGAGGAGAGGCGAAAAAGCGATTACATAGCAGCGTGGAACATGCTGACACCAGGCAATCAAGATCAGGTCCCGTTTGACCGCTTTGTCGATCTTGAGACCGCTGCAAAAGATCGTCTAGGGCCTATCCGCCTATTCCAAGTGCTTCGCGTCACAGACTATCCTGAACGTAGTGATGTTGCCGTTGATTTCGCGGCAACATATGGAGGTGGTGTAGGTGGCTTTTTTGAGTGCGGCTACTTCGTATGGCGCCGGACGGACGCAGGATTCAAACTTGCACGCATAGAACGGGGCAGCTTGCCAGTTGCTGCCCTAGAAAGTAGCCAAGCCCGGGCAAACCTGGAAGCACTTCGGTGCCAAGTCCTTCCAAGAAGCATTCTACCGATCGAGTGACTCTGATCGAAAACTGGACCGCCGAGGTTCGCCATTTAAGGGGGCGGGAAAGGTGATGACAATCCTTAGAGGGGTTTTCCGCACTCACCCCCACTAGACCCCTGGTTGCGGCCCGCTACGCGATGCATGGAACCGAAGCGGCGGTCTTCCTGCCGCTGGCGCTCGGCGGGGCAGGGGGGCTGCGCGCAAGCGGCACAGCCCAAGACCGGCTGCAGCGCTGGATCAGTGGGGCCGATCACGCGACACGCGCGGCATTACGCCTGCTGGATGATATCGCGGCGTGGGAGACGCACGCCGTAAAGCTTTGTGCACACCTGTCGGGTAGCACCCCGCCGCAACTGATCCGGCTGGCGCGTGACTGGCCGCTGATCAGCGCACCCATGGCCGAAGCTGAAACCAGTGCCAGCCGCGCCGCGATCCAGCGCAACCTCAACTGGATGACGACGAAGGGCATCATTCGTGAAATCACGGGGCAGGGCAGATACAGGTTCTGGACGGCAATAGTGTGATGGCTGAAACGTAATTTAATCCGCGGCTGAATGCGTGATGTCTCGGCTGTGCCGGTTTGTCACTGCGCCAGAGCCACCGGCCAGGACAAGAGAGACCTGCCGGACGATCCCTTGACGGTATTTGCGAGACCAGATTGGCTTGCCAAATCCGACGCTGAAAATCTCGGGTTTGACCCCTACCAAACGGATCGTGAAAAAGTGGCCCAACAGGCAACGAAAGCTAGCGCTTCAAAAATAGAGCGTAACACCAAACAGAAACCCCGCTGGCCCGACGCCGCTGCGCTATGTAAGGGCTATGCAGCGCCGGGCCAGCTCAACATAAAGGGGGTCAAAATCGGCCGCCGATAAGGGGTCAAGGTTGGATGCCGATTGACAGATAAACGCCCGCTGACGCAAACACTACGCCTAATAAAAAAAAGATGAGCTAAACTCGCTTAGTTCAGGTCGCCGTTGGACCCAGAAACCCTGACAACGGGCGCCGCAAAAGAACGCTTGTTTTCGGTGTGCTATGCGCGTCAAAGTGTTCAAAAGGTCATTTTGGTAACCTTTTGAAAGCTTACTGTTTTTCTTACATCAGATATGCTGAAGTATAAACAGATATCGGTTTTGAGGGACGAACTCTATGTTCGAAAGCTATGATTTCGTTGTCATTGGTGCCGGAATAGCTGGTGCAGTGGTTGCGGAGCGTCTCGCACAATCTGGTGGTTTTTCGATTCTGGTTCTCGAAGCGTCCTGTTCTGCGGGCGGCCTTTTGCGTTCAGATCGAGATCATCTAACCGGAATAAAGTACCCCATATACGGCAGTCGTGCACTGTATTCGGACGATGAAACCGTGATAAAATATCTGATGAACTTCGGATCATTTGTTCCTTATGAACATCGCGTTCGAGCTAGGATTAATGATCGGAACTTTGTTGTTCCGATAAACCTCGAAACCATTAACCAAGCCCTCGGCACTAGCTTTGATGCCGAGGAGGCCAAAGCCTTTGTGAAAGATGACATCGAGTCGTCAGCGATAACTCAGGGTACACTTGAAGAAGCGGCCGTTACTAGCATCGGGCGTTCGCTCTATGAGATGTTCGTGCGTGGTTTTTTGACCAAGCAACTTGGTGCCGATCCAGCGATTCTGTCTGATGATGCTTTTAATGCTCGCTTTCCAATCCGCTTTGACAACGAGGATCGTTTTGTACCTGCGGCAAAATGGCAGATGCTACCAAAGAACGGGTTTGATGACCTTATTGATCAGCTTTTGGCATCTTCTCGGATAGACGTTCGCTTTGATGTTGGAGCCGACACATTCGCCACAGCTAAGCGATTGAGTCGCATTGGTGTTGTGCATAGCGGATCGGTAGACGCTCTGTTCAACCAACAGTTTGGACCGCTTGAGTACGGAGAAAATATCGTCTGCTGGAAGCATTCAAAACCCGCCGACGTCCAACACTTCCCTGTTGTAACTTACCCTGACTTTGAGACACCATACTTCAGAACCCATGCTCCTGCTTACCTCCCAAACAGCATGGCGGATCCAAAGGCGGAGAAAATTCTTGTCGGTTACGAAATGAGCGCCAACGCGGCCATACCAGATTTCCTATCCGGCTGTCCTGCGTATAGATATCGCTATCTTGCTAAGTCCCTGGAAAATAAGCGGCGACATGCTGTCTATACGTCGTTGGTCTCAGAGATGTCAGGTGTTTATGCACTTGGAAGGCATATGATTCCATCGCCAAATATTGGCGCCTCAGTCGGCATCGCCCTCGAAACTGTAGAGCGGATTCGGCATAGTGTCTAAGGCTGAAAAAACAGCCGTTGTTCTTTTGGCGGCCGGCCAAAGCGAACGGTTTGGGCGTGACAAAACCCGCCTAGTGTTGGATGGCGAAACTCTGATTGAACGACATATTCGTCAGTCATCCAATGTATCGGATGCTGTCATCATTGTTGCCAATTCAAAAAACCGAGAACTAATCAAACAAGATGCGCTAGTTGCCACTCATAGGAACCTTAAAATTGTTGAACAACCAGGTCACCAGGTGGAATCTGGTATTGCGGCGGGTCTAACGGCAAGCGAGGCCTACGGATCAGTTTGTTTGAGTTGCGTCAATGATCTGGTTCCGGACAAAAGCTACGCCCTTCTCAAGAAAAGTTCACAAAACAACGACATGGCGATTGCCACCGGTCGCACATCCAAACCATTCCCTGGGGGGGCCGTATCGTTTGACAAAGATGGTATGGTGCAGAGGATCACAGAAAAACCAACTGGGGGCTGTCCTCCTGGCTCCCCCATCAACGTGTTGTTACACTGGTTCAACACACCTTCGGTTCGCAGAAAAATAGTTGATAAACTACTAGAAGGTGCAAAATACGAAACGCTGCTGACTCAGCTGTTTGTTCAAACAGTTAAATGTAGTTGTCTAAGTCTACCTGTTTGGCACGCTATCAAACACCCCGATGACTGGGACTTGATAACGCAATCAGGCCGCCATAATAATACTCTATCAAAACTGCGTCGGGGAAAAAGCTAACTTTCCTTTCTGGAGCTAAACGTTGACGTGTGTTATCGCTTCCAATGAAGAGTCAGCAGATTAGAGCCAAGAATGACTATTGATCGTTTGATCTCGCCAGTGAAAATGTATTTAAGCTGTGAGGAGTGCACATCTCATGCTGATGAGTGTTCTTAAAGAGAATTTTCGTAGATCGAAAAATAGTTGGGAATTTTGCTCTGCAAATCTCGACATGCTTCGAAAATACGATCTCTGGACAGCGACTGCTGTCGAACTTCATGCAATTTTGAATAGCGAAAATCGTCTTCAAAACACGCAGCGGCTCTCATTTTCGCACCCTAACGGTTTTGATCTTTTTGTTTTGGATCAGGCAGAAGAAAAAGTATCTGAGGCACCGGCATTTCGTTTGCGTTTGCATGCATGGTATGAAACGGACCTTGCTTCAGACCAGGGAGATATTCACAATCACGCATGGGACTTTTGTTCATTTGTTCTGACCGGTGCTTTGCGATTTCAAACCTTTGCCGAAGTGCCCGGACGTAAGACGAGTTTGATGCATAAGTTTTGGTATGACACCAAGATGGAAGCTGCGACAGATCGAGGCCCAATCCATCTTGTACCGGGTCTGGACACCGTTTTCACCTCAGGAGGGTCCTATGCTTTTCAACATCAGACCTTGCACAAGGCAGCACCGATCTCCCGTGAGCCATGCTTGACACTCGTCGTGACCGGACCCTATCAGCGGACAGGTTCGGAAGTGGTTTTGTCAAATCAGAAAAAGAAACAGCAGGAGTTTCTGGGCCAAAAAATCGGGAAAGAAGAACTTAAGACGCGTCTTAGAGAACTGCTTTTTATGATTGAAAAAGGCGGTTCTCTTGCAGCCTTTCCTGCACCTTCACAAGTATTAATGAAAGGTCTGCTAAGTTGACGGACAGTAATGAGCTTTTGAATGCTAGTTCTTATAGGCTGTTTCTTGTACGCCACGGTCGCACGTCTTGGAATGACGAAGGTCGATTGATGGGGCGCATTGACATTGGCCTGAATGACAATGGGCGAGATGAGGCAGAAGATGCCGCCGCTGCCCTTTCACAGCTATCCTTGACTACAGTCTATACCAGCCCTCGATGCCGGGCGTCCGCTACCGCACAAATCATCGCAGCACATCAATCCGATTGTGGTGTGACGATTGAGGACAGGATCGACGAAACTAACGCTGCCCGATGGGCAGGCAAACGCCGCGATGAATTGGTGCATGACTCAGATTTTCATGCTTTCCGAAAGAATCCACTACATATAGCGGACGGTGTTGAAACCACGACCAGTGTTGAAGCAAGGATTGTTTCGTTCTTGACAGAGATTGAACGTAAGCATTGCGACCATGAGAATATCGCGATTGTGAGCCATGCTGACCCAATCCGCATCATGCTCGCTTATTTTTTGAGAATTCCGCTTACGCATTTCAAGAGATTGGTTACAGAAACGGGATCAATAAGCGTCGTAACCTACCATGCGGGTGAATGCCAGCTTACTAGATTAGGTTTAAAGACGGAAGCTCTGCGAATGATAGATAGCCTTCCAAACCTCGAACCAAACGCCTTGTGAAAAGAGCTATTCGTTTTGACCGACACATTGGTCAGGCCAGTCGAACATTGCGATATCTGAAGCATTTGCCTGAACCGGACTTTGCTCCAACGGATCAGTTATTAGATCATACTTCAAGAATTCCGGAGACCTATCAAACCAACGAATGACCTTTTGATCTTTGTTCAACCAGATGCATTGGCTATTTGAAATTTCAGGAAAGGCGCCCGTGTTCTCATGCATTTCACGCGGATGCATTGTTTCTGCATACATTATTCTTGAGGTGGGCTGAGACCCCGACCTAATAGTCTTACTGAGATCAATGCCATCTATGGGCGTAGGTAATTTCGTACCAGCCAATGCAGCAATTGTTGGCGCGACATCAACTAGTCCAACTGGAGTTTCAACTTTTCGCTTCTCGAACGCACTATTCGAAAACATCAGCGGTACATGTTGCGTTTGCTGATACAGGCAACATCCGTGCCCTTCCTCCTCGGGATGCAGGTTGTTTGGTCCCGCCTTGTCGTTGGGATACCATCCCGCAAGGTCCTCACCATGATCACCAAGTATAACAAAAAGGGTTTCGTCAAACAGTCCTGCATCTTTCAGGCCATCTACAATAATTTCAAAATGTGCGTCAGCATAACGTAGCTCTCCCTCATACGGGTTTTGTTGATCCGCTAATACGACCGGAGGTTCATATGGCCAATGCGCATCGAAAAAGTGCAGGAACATGAACCATTTCTGATGTGATTTTAGCCGCGGGATCAGTTTTTTGGCGCGTTCCGCCACCTGATCAGCGCGTTTGAGCGCCAAACCGCGGAGCTTTACGTCTGGAACCGACAGCGGATCGCTTCCATCGGGAAGCGGGGGTAGCCAATCATCATAGTGCTGAAATCCTCGGGAATGCCCGTACCATTTAACTAGGCCTGGGCAAGATACCAAGGCAGCCGTAAAGAACCCTGCATCCGAAAGTGTTTCGGCAAGTGTTGGTACCTCTGTTCCTAATGGCTCGCGAAACAGTCGACGAAGACCATGATTAAAGGGAAATAACCCTGAAAAAATCGTTGCATGACTTACTGGTGTCAAAGGTGAAGACGAAATTGCATTCCTAAACTGACAGCCTGAATCTGACAGAGATGCAAAAGTTGTATTCTTCATGTTCCAAATGACGTCCGCTCTCGCGCAGTCATAGGTAACAAGAACGATGTTACGGAATTTATCCATCTTATGGGTGCCTCTTTTGGTCGGCCGAGGGTGGCATTTTACCTAAAACAACGCAAGCTCATGATGTAGTTGATTGGGAGCAGATTTAGTAGATATGTTCCTACAACACACAACTCCATGTAGGATAGTCTAGAAACGAAAATGAGTTATTTCTTGGGATGAGCGGTGGACTATTTCCGACATATCCAGCGCCATGCTTTAACTATCCCTGTACCATTCCTTCAAAAGGCATGTAGACTAAGCATGAAAGAATTCGATCGAACGGTTTGGTATACTGGGGTCTAAAAGGGGATTATTGCGATGGGATATAGGTTTGTTCTTGCTGGTGTTGCAGCGGTTTTTTTTGCAGCTTCAGCTTTTGCCGAATCCATTCGGCTTGGGTGGCAGCTTCCCTGGGCCACGCAAGGGCAGTTGGTCATGGCACTCAAGCAGAGTAACATTCCTGAACTGGCGGGGATAGATCTGGAATACGTAGATTTCACTTATGGCGGCCCTTTGAACCAAGCAGCTCTAGCAGGAGATGTGGATATCTTGCTGACAGCGGACCAACCGGCGGCTGTTCTGATTGCGCGGGGTGACAAGCACCGTATCGTCGCTCGTATGATGTATAATCGAACATGCATTTATGTTCCGACTGGATCGAATGTTGAAAACCTGACGGATCTTAACGGTGCACATATTGCTGGTCCGGTTGGAGCTGCGGCTGAACGCATTGCTATGGCGGATCTTAGCGGCATGGGCGTAAACATAGACGCTTTGGAGCACTCTAAACTGGATATGGGGCAGCAAGCAGCGCTAGTACGGCAGAGTGAAGGTGCTTCTTCTTGGGGGACGATCGATGCGTTGTATGGATTTGACCCTTTGCCCGCCGCTTTCGAGGAGCAAGACCTCGTCAAAATGCTGTCCTGCGGTAAAGTTCTTTCTTTGGTCTTGGCCTCCGATGAAATGATTGAAGAACGGCCAGAAGAGCTCGCCGCCTTTTTACGAGCGTTTCACGCTGCATGGGCTTTATATGCAGAAAAGCCGGATGAAATGAATAAGGCTTTCCTCAACGAGTCCGGATTGGAAATGTCACAAGCGGCTTTAGAGATTGCAGCAGCCGTGGAGCCGAACCGTTTCGCGAATGATCTGGATGATCTGCGTTTATCCTTTACGCAGGAAGACGCAGCGATTTTTAAGACTTCGGTCCAGTTCCTAATGGATCGAGGCATTATTGATAAGGACCTTGAACTGGAGAGCAGCAACGTCAGTTCGCTCGATGCCTTAGAAAGCGTAGTCTCGACGCCCGAGATGACCGGACAGATCATTGACCTGATGAATATCAATCAATAGTAAAATGCTAGAAAACAAGAAAAAAGGGTCCCTTCGCTGGCAAGCCTTTGGTGTTCTGGCACTTTTTTCGGTCTGGGTTATCGCCCCAACGGACGGTTACATCATACCTGATCTGATGAAAGTCCTTGCCGTAGCACAGCGCCTTTTAGTCACGGGTGAGCTACCCTTAGATTTGCTACAAAGTCTTAAACGGGTCTTGCTGGGTCTAGGTGTTGCTATAGTCATGGCAGGAATTGCGTGTGCTGTTGGACTGAGCACCATCGCCCGCAACATAATGCAAGGTCCCTTCGAAGTTCTACGACCGATACCGCCGATTGCGTGGATACCGGTCGTTATTCTCTTACTTGGTGCTGGCGGGGCGGCGTCAGTGGCTATTGTAGCGATTGCGGCCTTCTTTCCGATCGTAACATCCGTATTCGCTGCGTGGGACACAATGGATGAGAAATATCTTCAGATGGCCCGGACTCTGGGTGTCGGTCGCTGGGAAATGCTACCGAAGATCTACGTACCTTTATTGATTGAAGGTTTTCTAATTGGACTTCGCCTTGCTGTAGGCCTGGCATGGTTTTCTGTGGTTGCCTCAGAGATGGTGGGCAGCAGTAGCGGGCTTGGGCACGCAATCCAGATCTCAAGCTTGAACCTCGAAATGGAGAAGTTCTTCGCATACTTCATCGCAATTGCGCTTTGTGGGCTTACGATGAACTGGATGGTTATTTGGCTATTTTATCTGGTGTGCCCATGGCGCCATGCAGGCTGAGCAAATGCCTGAGGCACTTATTCGGTTTGACCATGCAGATTTTCGTTGGAACAGCCGACCTATCTTGAACGACTTCAGTTTTGACGTTCCTGAAGCACCGTTGACGTGGATTATCGGGAAAAGTGGTGTTGGCAAAAGCACTCTACTCAAATTGATGACAGGCCATCTTAGGTTACAACGCGGCAAATGCTACGTCAAAAATCGTTTGGTCGATGCGCCGACCACGAAGATCGGCTATGTGCCGCAGGATTGCGGTTTGTTCCACTGGCTGCGTACCAAAGACAACATTCAATTTGCACGCCATCTAAACAAATTTGGGGCTAAGCCAGACTTTGATTGGTTTGACCAGCTGACTGAACGGTTCGATCTTACTGAAGCAAAGGATTTGTGGCCTGCGGAGTTGTCAGGCGGTATGACACAACGTGTTGCTATTTTGCGAGCATTGCAAGCATCACCAAAGATTCTTGTTCTTGACGAACCATTCAGCGCAATTGACACGGAAAACACGCGACGCGTACTAGAAGTATTACGAGAGTATACGGATCGCGGCTACGGCCAAACAATCATATCTACACATGAAGTCGCCCTGATTTCCGAAAAAGTGGATTCAATAGTGTCAATTTCGCAACCAACTGGTGTCCTTGGCATTGATGCCGTCATGCAAAGTGCTTGATTTATATTTTAAAACAAATATTTACAAATTCCTCGACTTGGATCGCCACCTCCTTAGCTGTTAATCCACCTAGACGAATCCCAGCCGTTAACTTCAACGCCTCAAGGACGACACCATTCTCATGCGCTTCTGGGTCTAGCCAGTTTGGAAAGGCTGCATTTATCTCAGAAAATCGGGGATCATCTGCGTTTCGACGCGTTGTTAGGACGTCATATTGCAACACTTCGTTGTTGGGCGGTGTTTTCCGCCGCCTTGTGATTTGAGCTAGCGCTGCGATGTTCAGAGGTCGGTCATCAACTAGGGTTGTCATATAGCCAGATGTAAAAACAATTGCTTTGTAGTGGCTAAGATCAACTAGCCGGGCGTAGAGTGGATCACAACTGACCGTCTTCGCCATCTGCACATTGCTTGGGAAAATATGGAATGGTGGTTCGATACTGTGCAACTCTCCGAATTTTAGAATGTGTTCTGCCGCAATATCTAGGCGTTTGCCGCCGTGACGTATGCACAAACAGCCATCCTCCCAGCATGCTGCAATACCGGTTGAGTATCCACTTGTTGTAAGCCCATGATCGTTAAGTATGGACTCGACACGCTCCTTTGCATATGCCTCAACACTGCCTGCCATCGGCAATTCGTTGTTATTGTAAGGTCTTGCATGGCCTGCGCGAAGCAAGGTACCTACCGGCATGCCTGAATTTTCCTTTTGTGGGAAATCAAATCCAAGATCGACTACTCCGAGGTGCGGCACGCACCTGATGTCAACATCGATAGTTAAGAACAGACGGTTCAGAATCTGCGCATTAATCACTTCAAGCAGGGCGTCATGTAAAAATAGCAATCCACTGTTGTTTTTATCAGTACCTGGCATTCCCCCTTTGCCTACGCCACATCCTTTTGTTTCACAGACAGCACCTCCGCAAAGGTCTGTTTCAAATACAGCCGTACGTCCATATCGAGGTGGGCGATATCCCACGGTTCGAAAATGCCCGATCCTGTCTGTCGATATGCGTTGATCCCGGGACATAAGGCTACCGTATCTGACAAAGGTATGCTCAAAATCGGAATACTCTATATGTTGATGGTCTGAGCCAAGCCATTCTTGCACCGCGTGATAATCCATATGGACCAACGTCGTACCCGTGATCTCCACATGTTCATGTGCTTCAAAAGTATGGTCAGATTCTTTCATCAAACGCATGAGGCTCAAAATACTCGACATTTTTTGCTCGTTAGTATAGTGTTAACGGTACGAGGTTGCAGGCCCTGTTAAGGTCAAGCGGGCTTATCAATGATGGTGCGTAAACTGTTACTGATTTTCAAGCCAGGAAGATTTTTTACACGGCCGCAAAAATGAGCATTAATCCTGTGTAGTTCGGCATAGATGTGCACCCCACACTCATACCGTTTGACAGATTGTTCTGTAAGGCTAAACTGACGGTCATCGGTGTCAACAAATATAACTGGAGAAGACTATGTCTAAAATTCAAACTGCAGTCGAAAGTCTTTCCGAAGACAAGGGCCTTAAGGCAGTATCCTTTGAAGATCTGCGTCTTGTAACTGGTGGATCTGAAATGTGCGGGGGCGGTTGCCATGCACCTATGCAAGAGGTCGAAAAGCCCAAGGTAGTAAATTCAACAATCTGCTGACACTCGATGTGCTAAAAGCGTTGTTAAGGGACGTCTATTTTCGTGTGCTGGTCTGGATGCTGTGACAAAAAGCCTATCACCATGATGAGACAGGAGCTTAAATTTGCTATCATAGCTTTGCAGCGCAATAAGGCCGCATGAAATTTGTCCGCCAAAGAGAATGGGGTGAGTGCCTTTTGGCATGCATGGCCATGATTGCCAGCAGCTTTGGAAGAGAAATAAGTCTTGTAGACCTCAGGCGCGAATTTCGGACCCTTTCGGCGGGATCCTCACTGCAAGATGCTGTAGCTATTTCGGACAGAATCGGGTTGCAGATGCGGGCCGTTCAAGTATCTTCAAAAGACCTGCACCATCTGGAACTGCCGTGCATATTGCACTGGAACGATAATCATTTTGTTGTTCTAAGCAAAGCGGCAAAGGGCACGCGCGAGGTTTATGATCCTGCCATTGGTGTAACGACCTATACTGAAAAGCAGTTTGCCGACTCCTTTTCTGGCATCGCTGTTGAATTTAGCGAACACCTGAATCAGACTTACAATTCTGGGCTGACCAAAGGTGACAACGAAGCGCATATTACGTCACTTTTTGATGTGTTAAAAACGCAAAAGGCACCATTAGCAAAGGCGGTTACCATTGGTGTCGTTTCAACAATGCTACTTATTTCGATTCCAATCGCTGTGCAAATATCTATCGACGAAGTGATTGCATCCCATGATATAAGCGCAATATTGCCGATCTTGTGCTTACTGTTGATCATCGGCGGAGCCAGTACATTTTTCAACTTTGCATACCATCGAGAGTTATCGGTTCAGGCTACTAAGCTGAGCTATAAAGTCAATGCGAACCTGATGGATCATGTATTCTCTCTCCCATATTCGTATATGAATAATAGGCCCTTCTCTCGACTAGTAGAGATGCGGATTGCCGCAAACTCAGTAGCTAACTTGATCACTCAAAGCGTTCCCACTCTTGCAGTGGAAGGATTGTTTGTACTTATCAGTTTGGTCGTGTTGCTGTTTTATAGCCCAGTTCTTGCTGCAATTGTCGCAATTGCTACCTTGCTTGCTGTTTTTATCTTTCTTGCAGCAACGATGCGGCGACGTGCGATGCATCAGAAGTATATGGTCAGTGAAGCGAATGTCACAAACTTGATGCATGCGCTTTATGCTGGTTTGACGCATGTTAAAGCAGCAAGCTCGGTTAAATCCTATGTGGCGATGCTAACACCACATATCTTTAAGACGACATCGGCGACTAGCATTATCCGCGATTTAGATCTGAAACTTAGCACGGTACTTAGAGCAATTAAGCTGATTGAATTTTGCCTTATTCTGTATTTTTCAACTATTTTTCTTCTTGCTGGCACAATTACCATCGGAATGCTGTACTCTATCGTGTTTTTAAGACTCTTTTTGGAACAAAAAATCACTGTTATTCTACCTAAACTCAGCGAAATTCTAACATCCAGTGTCTATTTCGAAGTTTTGGACGATCTCAGATCAAGTACTCCAGAACAAACAGTGAGTACTGTATTCCCGCAATTGGCCCGGTCATATGATGGTCGATTCAATAACGTATCCTTGCGATTCAATGGATACGCAGGCGATATTTTACATGATATTTCCTTTGACGTGCCGTGTGGCCAGGTGACCGCCATATGCGGACCGTCGGGGTCTGGAAAATCAAGCCTGCTTAAGATTGCAATCGGTTTACTTGAACCGTCACATGGCAGCTACGAGGTTAATGGCTCTCCGCTCACCTCCGCATCACGCACATTGTTGCAAAAATCGGCGGGAACACTTTTGTCTGAGCACAAGTTATTTCCAGGAACAATAGTAGATAACATTGCTAGCTTTGCTAACTTTGTTGATGAAGAAGCAGTGATGCGCGCTTTGGACCAAGTTTCCCTAACTGATGAAATTCTCAACCTACCCTTGGGGCAAATGACGCCTGTAGATATCGAGGGGGGTATTTTGTCTTCGGGACAGTTACAGCGCGTCAAACTTGCGCGCGCCATCTATGATAATCCACGCACACTGATCTTGGATGAACCAACGAGCCATTTGGATAGCGCGTTGGAAGAAAAAATTTTTAAAAATCTTCGAGCATCAGTTGAGACAATTTTGGTAGCAACGCACTCAACCGTGATAATGACTTTATCCGATAAGGTTTATGAGCTGAAGGATGGTTCAATTTCATTATTATCAGATCCTTTGTTCAAGGTTGGTATTGCTCAATGATGAGATATATCCGGAAATTTCCAAAGCTTATTCAAAATTTTATATATGAGTTCTCTATTGTTAGCGCGTGCCTAAAATATATCGGAATGAGGCATCGGCTCCCATTTTCCGCGACGCTTAATCGGACAAGGATGCTGCAAGAAAATCAAGGTTTAGTTCATAATCTTCTTCTCGAAAGGAAATTCAAACCTCATGGCCAGGTGGAGCTATTAAGACAACAGTTCGAAGATGACATCTCTACGATAATGGCAATCGACCGTCCGGTTGTCTTTGCTTTCAATCATATACATGATTTCATCAGACCTCTTCTAACTTGCAAGGATGTCATACCGCGAGATCGTAGTGTAACGATTGTTGCCACCGAAGACATGATTGGTACTTGGAATATTGATAGCAAGATACTTGCTAAGTCGATTGCAAAATATGTGGATAGGGATGTCGATATTGTCATTAATGAAGGCAGAAATGTTGGACGATCATTGACTCGCAAACTATTGCAGAACCACGTTATTTTTCTGTTTTGGGATGTTCCTGAAACATTTGGCCGTCCTTCATGCCAGACCTTCTTAGGCCGTCGTGCTAACTTCGCTGCGGGCTGGATATACATGGCATGCCGTTGCAATGCGCTTGTTGTCACCCCACGACTGATAAACAGGCGGATGGACACATTGGAAGCTAATATCATCATGGATTTTGGTAACTTTTTAACGACGGCTGAAGCTGAAGCTGCCTTTTTTGCGAATGCTATCCCCGCTTTAGAAGATCAGGTCATGCAGGAACCGTGGAGTTGGCATATGTGGCCCAAAATGAACCAATTTTTGCATGAATTGGTTCCCGACAGAAAGGTGAACTAGGAAAATTGATCTTTTCCGATCGCATACTTCAAGAAGTTCTGCCCATTAGAACGATACCTTCTTACTTGCAGCTGGCGGTGTTTTTATTCACCCTCGCTATTGTCGGGTTCACGATCAGTTTTGTTCTCTCCAGTCGAAGGGTTGCAATGATAGGGTACTTTGTACAACCGGCCGATTGCAGCGAGTGCCTGGTACAGGCCCGGGTGTATAGTTCGTCGACCGATATCATGCTTTTGGAAGAAGGGCTTATGGTTGATCTCCAGCTGGTTGGTGGCTCTGCTGATCAGACCAAGCTTTTCCAAGGCATAGTTTCAAAATGGACGTGGGCAGAAGAGACACCTCAAAGCTGCACAACAGACTGCCGAGAGGATTTTGCCGTTTTAATTGATATTTCGCCAGATGACGACAGAGATCTGAAACTACAAGCTGGCGTGCAGGTAAAGGCATACGTCGAGATCCCAACACCCGGTTATTTACCGTGGGCCATAGCACGGAATTGAACTCTGACCAGCATTTTTGATCATTTCGAAGAAACTATTGTTGACGTGCTCATAGAGGCAAATATCTTGTCTTTGAGTGACCGCCAAGACATTCGCGTTACACTGTTGGATGCCTTCACGAATAGTGTCTTTAGTGTAAGGACCGATCACACAACTCTTGTTGTGAAATACTTTGCAGCGGGCGATTTGCATCGTGCACAAACCGAATACCGCGTAATGTCCTATCTACGCAACACAAAACGCGCAGCGCGTCCCGTTAAATTGATAACTAACGCCGTGGGCGATGCCTATACTCTTTTGGTTTCTGCCTACGTACCGGGCAGATCTATGAGAGACTTCAATCCATCTCATGACGCACTCCATCAAGCAATTAACACTTTTCTGGGTCTTGGTATGCCTCAAATCGGTAAAATTGCTGGTTTGGCGCCTGCCAAGATGAATCCGTGCCATCCGGAGGGCATGCTACCTCTTCTGACAGTGCTTGCAGAACGGTGTATGCCGCGTCAGGATACACGAGAAATGTATCAAGCTGCACTTCGCGCGACTCAATGGATATCTGGCATTTGCACAAAAGAGGACTGGGCAGAGCTTCGCCCCACCCTGTGCCACGGAGATCCAGGCTTAAATAACGTTCTCAATACGCCAGATGGACATGTTGTTGCTGTTGATTGGGAGGATGCAGGATGGGGTGATCCAACATGCGAACTTGCAAAGGCGTTACTGCATCGAGCGAACCAGAAACATATTCCCCAATTGAAGCAGTTGATTGCAACGTCAGAGTTCTGTTTGGCGCGACCAGTACAGTTGCAGACTAGGTTATCTTTTTACCTCAAAGCTATCCCCATCTGCCTACTGTTTCGCCGTATCGACAGAATACATCATGCGCTAGACCATGACCACAAACAGGAGCTTGTGGACAACCTTGACAGAGCTTCAAGTATTGTGCGTCAATTTGAAGTATAAACAGGCACACCTTTTAGCAGCGATCTGAAAGTCTATCCAATGAACTATGACACAGTGTTACTTATCTCTTGCGATACGCTGCGTGCCGACGCAGTCGCCGCCAATCCGAATAAGATTTGGCCATACCAATACTCAATTTCAGAAAATCCAGATACGCCAACACTGGACACCTTCGCGAAATCTTCCGCACATTTTTTGGAGGCTAGAACTGCCGCGCCATATACGTCGGCATCGCATGGATCAATATTTTCTGGGAAATGGCCAGTCGAAACCGGATTACACGAATACCTAAATGGAAGTCTAAAAAGTAAAACTCTATTTGATATGGCCCACAATATGGGCTATCGAACTATTTTCAAAACTGACTTTCCTTTTGTTCTAGGTGAGTACTTAGGCTTCACTAGATCTATAGACAATTATGTTGTCGAAGCAAACCAAGAGGTTTTACCTCTTTTGGCAGAAGATACCCCAACGTTTATGTTCTATCATTTTGCTGATGTGCATTTGCCTTATGGCTATTCATCATATGCTGACACAAATCAAGATTTGAAAGAGACCGCAGACCTATTAGAGGCCAAGTACGATCTGCGAACGCTCCCGCAAGTTGACCGATTTGTAGAGACCTTTGTGCAAGATGAAGAACTTAACACTGTCATGCGTTACAAGGCAGTAATCGAAGCGCTTTATGTGAACCAACAGTATGATACATTGTTTGGCTTGTATCTAGACGGTATCCAGCGATTTGACACAGGGCATTTGCAGCGTTTTTTCGCCAACATAGCAAAGCAAACAAAAGGAAAACGAGTCTTAACAGTTCTGTTTGGCGACCATGGTGAAGACTATTCAAGTGAAAGCTATGGCCACTATAACTCAGTCACCGAGGGGGCGTTGAGGGTGCCACTGATTTTTAATGCACCGGACATTGACGCCATTCAGCTATCTGAACCTGTGCGTACAGTAGATATTGCTCCAACAGTGGCAGACCTGATGGGTGGTCAGCTAGATGGTTTTTCAGGACGCTCTCTCGTACCCTCGATGCGCGGCCAAGAACAAGTAGCCGAAACGGCATTTGCTCAAACATATACCGCCAACTCAGCCGATCTCCTCCACGTCCAGGAACATCTATTACAGCGGGGCGAGAGTTCCATTGATGTGCCACACCACTTGACTTGTGAGTGTATGTATCATGACAATTGGAAATTGGTTAGGCGGCATCTAAGTTATCGCAGACAACATGACAGCGCTGAATTGGGTGTCACTCCTGACCACAGCACTCAGTTGTTTCGTAGATCCAGCTACGGGACATATGAAATCAATGATAATCAGAAAATTACCGAAAACCTTGTCGCCACTTTGGATAGCTATACACGCAAACTGGCACCGGACGAAGGCAATAGAAAGGGTATCGACCCAGCCATGCGCCGAAAGATGCAGGCTCTCGGATATAGGATATAAGAACTGTTGAATGTTTTGAAAAAATTAAAGCCGGCAATTGGAACCATGCGGCTAGGAAGCTGGGGTGCCGATATGTCGCCACGGGAAGTTGCTAATTTTTTAACATCTTGCGTAGATCTGGGATGCAAAGATATTGATCTAGCAGATATCTACGGCGATCACTCAGTGAACAAACTAATTGGACAAGCTCTTGCCATCGCCCCCGAGCTCAAACGTTCTTGTAACTTCATTGCTAAGATTGGTGTCGCGCGCAAGTGCGCAGCATTTCCTGCGCGAAAAATTAATTTTTATGATAGCTCAGATCAAGCGCTGAAAACAGCTTTCGAGAACACACTGCGTGACCTAAATGTTGAGAGCGTACAGACGTTGATGATCCATCGCTTCGACTATCTGACTGATTTTCACGCACTGGCACGCTGTGTCGGTGACATTCTCGCATCAGGGAAAGCCAAAAATTTTGGAATTTCAAACTGTAACCTATCTATATGTAGCGCCATCGGCGATATTCTGCCAGTGTCGTCAAACCAAATCCAACTTAGTCTCGCTCATCCTACGCCAGTATTAACGGGCGATGCTTCGCACTTCTCCAAACTGGGCTTGGATGTAATGGCTTGGTCACCGTTGGGGGCGGGAACGTTGCTGGACGCTAAAGAGAGCCGTGTATTCAAAAAAGCAGAAAGAATTGCAAAAAAATATGATGTTTCTGTACCGGAAATCTTCTTCGCTTGGGTGTACAAATGCCCAAGCACTCGTCCAGTTACTGGCAGCTCAAAAATCGAACGAATAAAACAAGCTGCCAGCGCAAGGGACATAGAGTTGACACATGAAGAATGGTATCAGTTATTAGAAGCTAGCAGGGCGCGCGGTGTTGACTAAGCTGGATTCGAGGTTTTCTTGACCGCTGAAGTTCGAAGCGCTAACGTTCGATAGCTGGGGAGTATTTGTTCATGACCATAAACGAAGATGTAGCCGTTTTAACGTCAGGTGCGCGCACTCTGGGCGAAGAAGTCGGTTACAAATACGCAGAAGTCGAAAAACGGCATAAGTATCGCTTTCTCTTTGATCATCTTCGATTGCTGACAAATCGGGATTTCATCCAAAAATACGTGAACGGTGAAAACCCCTTTCCTCAGTCAGTAGAAATTGACCCATCAAATGCGTGCAATCACGACTGCAGTTTTTGTATCTATCATTCGATGCATTCGAAGGAGCGTAGTGAAACACTTAACCGCAGCCTTTTGTTGAAAACCATTGACGACTTGGCAGAGCTGGGTGTTAAGTCTATCTTGTTCGTCGGCGGCGGCGAGCCAATGGCGCATCCCGACACGACTGCCGCAATCGAAGCAGCGCATAAACATGGTATATCCGCTGGCTTAGTCACAAATGGGTCACTTGTAAAACCCAAATTCCAAGAAAGACTAAAAAAGTCTGCTGCATACGTTAGATTTAGTTTGGATGCCGCATCGGCTCCGTTGCATCTAAAGCTACATCGCAAGGACGATCATGATCAAATTATTGACAATTTGCAGAACCTTGCTGCACAGGAAGGGCCATGTACCGTTGGTACAGGTTACTTTATCAACGAAGATAACGTGCACGAGGTGCATGACTGCGCCAAATTAGTTAAGTCCACGGGCGCCAATTATATACAGCTTAAATCATACTCTGGTGTGCCAATGTCTAGCGAATTACAAACTGCTGCTTTGAAGCAGATTGAGCGTGTTCTGGAACTGCAGGACGATAAGTTTGACGTACATGTTATGGATCGGATCTTTGCGAACGAAACTCACCAGGTCCGCGGTTATACAAAATGCCACTGGCAAGCATTTAAACCTATAATTAACGCTGATGGGAATGTGTATCTGTGCGCCCAGAAGAGGACAAATAAGAATGGCATTATCGGTAACATATATGAGAAGTCTCTCAAGGAAATATGGAATAGCCGCGAGCGGCAAAAGGTTGTAAACGAGCTAGATTTGTTCACGTGCCCATATTGTGTGCATCATGAACAAAATCAGATGATAGAGTTCTTTGACGGTTTTGTGTCAAAGCACAAAGGTTTCTTTTGATATGGATGGGCAAGGTTCGGTTGATGAAGAAACCCAGATCACAATTACCAAAACACCGAAGAACTACTTTTCGGCCCATAAGGCACTCTATGCCGTAGAAGATGGTTTAAATTCAGGTACCTTGGATTTGGATTCGCTTAAAGATGGAAGCCGGCCCAATCTTTTGCCACGCCCATGGTCCGTTGAGATTTATCCGACGATGGCGTGCCAAATTGAGTGCGTCCATTGCTATGCTCAAGATAGAAATCGAGAGTACCGATTCAAGAGCATGGACGCGGCAATGATGGATCGACTACATGGATCTTTGCACCGCATGGGTGTTCGCGGAGTGCAATATTGCGGTGGCGGTGAGCCATTGATCTGGAAGCGTGGCAAGATCGGAGAATATATAGCAAACCTTAATATCGAGACGACGCGTGCCGGCATGGCGTCGAATATGATCACAGGGGACTCGCTTGCTAACCCTGAGACATTGCGCCGTATGACGTTCATCGAAGTGGCAGTTTTTGCATATGATGATGAGACATATTTTGAAGTTGCCGGTCGTCGTGGATGCATTGAGAAGGTGGCGAAAAATGTGCGGCTGTTGCAAAAAGTCAAACGCGAAAACGGTATCGACGGCCCAAGTATAAACGCAAAGATACTGATCAATCGGCTCAACTACTGTTGGCTCAAAGAGATTTATGATTGGTCAGTGTCAGTCGGGTTCGACAACATTCACCTTCGTCTGGTTGACGACTACGAAGAGGGTGTCGATGTTGCTCTGTCTTCTCAGCAGCTTGTAGAATTCAGGCAGTCCTTACTTGAACTCTGTGATGAGTATCAGCTCGATTATTGGCGTGAAAATGTTGATTTCATATTGGGTGAGAAAGGTAGCACCGGTGAACACAACCGGTGTTGGACTGTGCGCCTTGGCTTGAATGCATGGGTCTTGGCAAACGGTGAAGTATATGTGTGCGGGCCGCAGTGGGGAAAACCGGAGTACTGCATTGGTAATCTCACCTATATGGATTTTCACGAAATCTGGGGTGGCCGAAAGCATCGCGAAGTTGCAAAAAAAGTGGAAGATCAGATGATGTCGTCTGGCTGTTACAAGATTGGCTGCCGACATATTAAGCAAACAAAAACAATATCAGCGGCACTATCCGGACAAGTCGATTTCTTACCCCCAGATGAGTTCGAATCCCGTCACTCGTGGTTCTTGTGAAACGCGACTAAACGCGCCATTGTTGAGATCAAACAAAAGTTCTTCAAGAGGTAGTTGGCAGCGTGCAAAAAAAGCGAGCGATTGTAACAGGCGGTGGCACCGGCGGTCATCTTTATCCAGCACTTGCGATTATCGAAGCGATTTCTGTAGATTACGATATCTCTTATGTTGGCAACCCCAGCCGAATTGAGGCCGATGTTGTCCCTCAAAAGGGTATCCCCTTTTATGCGATACCTTCGATATACTTGCGGTCTGGGCTGCTTAGTCGGGCGGCGCTTGCATTGATGTTGGTCTGGGGCACTTTGAAAGGCTTTTGGCTTGTCCTTCGTTTGCGGCCCAAGCTGATTATTGGCGTCGGTGGCTTTGTCAGCGTTCCCATGATGCTCGCTGGCTGGATCGCGCGCCGCCGCCTCGTGCTGCATGAACAGAATGTCGGACCAGGACAGGCAAATAGGTTTCTTGGACGCATTGCCAAAATGCCCATATTAACCACTTTTCCTGTGGAAAAGCGGCACTTTCCAAAAAACGAGATGACAGTCACCGGGTGCCCAGTCCGAAAGTCATTTTGGACACTCTCAAAAGAAGAGTCTCGCACGCAGCTGGGTTTGTCAAACAGTAACAAGGTGATCTTGATTGTGGGCGGAAGCGGTGGCGCAGTTGCGTTGAACGACGCAGCAGCAACACTTTGCAAGCTGATCCCCGAGCGGCCAGATCTGGTTCTCTTGCATGGCACCGGTCGCAACTATTTTGATAGTGTATCCCAAACACGCAATGCGCTGCCAAAGGATGTACAAGAAAGGTACAGAGTTTTCGAGTATCTTGATGAGACTGCTGTGTTCATGAGCGCCGCTGATATGATCGTTTCGCGAAGCGGCGCTTCCACACTAAGCGAAATTTTTTGCTCAAACCTGCCATCGGTCCTTGTGCCGTCACCAAACGTTGCTGAGAACCACCAACTTGCAAATGCGTTGTTTGCCCAAGAGGCGAATGCAAGCGTCGTACTCGAAGAAGGACCAGATTTCGAAGCGCGTATTCTGAAAGCAACGACACAAGTGCTGGACGATGATGTCCTGCGATCACGTATGTCAGATGCCGCTAAGCAAAACTGCCGTGGGAAAGATGCTGGTCAGAAAATTCTTACTTTTGTCAATGCTTTAACGGCGACTTGACAGTATGGCTCACGACTGGAATAGTATTTGCCCGTCGTGTATTCTGTTTGTCAGCCCTCACCCAGACGACATTTGCATTGGTATGGGCGCTTTGGCCTTCAATCTGTCGCAGCGTACGACAGATACAAGCATGGTTCTCATAACCGATGGCTCCGAAGGCAGAATGGCTGATGTAACCTTGCTGCGCCATGGCTGGCAGAACAGCTTTGATCGTGCAAGCTCAACGCGCATACGCGGTAGCATTAGAATTGCGGAAGCCCGGAACGAAGCTGCACTGCTTAATATAGCGCAAGTCGTCAAGCTACCCTCTCAAGACTGGCATCAGAACCCACACACTGACGCCTCTGCCATGGATGCCTATGGTGGGCTTCTAGACATAGAAGGCTTCAAACCGGGCCCGATCGACGACAATGCGCGCCGAGCCGTTATCTCTATGATCCGGGCACTCAACACACAGGCTTTGATTTTTCTCCCACATCCCCATGACCGACAACATATACATCGCATAACCACAAGACTATTTTTGGACGCTATCTTGGCTGCTCCCGATATCCCAAGGATTGCATTTTATGAAGCGCTATCATGCCACAAAAAGGCTATAGTGCCCGATGGTTTCTTAGATGCTCCCTTTTGTTACGGAGAAGACGAGTCACGCATCAAAACCAAAGCAATTAAGGCACACATTTCACAGCATGAGCGGCGAGCCGCAATTGGCAGCTACACCTCTGCAGACAGTCGCGACTATGCAACCATAGCAAATGAAAGATCAGCAGATCTAGCACGCATCATGCGTTCACAACTGCCTTTTGCCGAGAGATATGTACTGTCTCACCCTGATCTTGACAAAGAAACGCTCATTACAGCTTTGTGGGATTTTCAAAAATGCTAGTTGCTATTCATCAGCCACATTACTTGCCATGGCTCGGCTATATTGACAAAGTCGCCCGCGCTGACTGTTTCGTATTTCTTGATACTGTAAATTTCACACGAGGCGGGTGGCAAAATCGAAACTACATACATGGTCCAAATGGTCGCCAACTTCTTTCGGTTCCTGTGGGGCACAGCGGGCACTCTCAGGCATTGATAGACACGAAGCTTAGTTATGTACGAGATTGGCGACGCAAGCATTTTGCTAGTATATTGCATAACTATGCATCGTCCTCATATTTTGACCATTTCTTAGAAACCGTTGATGCCTTTTATCAGAATCACTGGCAGTCATTGGCTGACCTTGGAAAACACAGCTGCCATCACATGTTCGATCTTTTTTGCTTGAAAACAATATACGTCAACGCAAGTGACCTCGGTAAAATCCAGCAGAAAAAGACCGCTCTTCTGGTCGAGATTTGCCGCAGATTAGGGGCGACGCAATACCTGTCAGGAGATGGCGCCAACTATCTTGATCTGCAACTGTTTGAAGAGGCGGGGATAGAAGTTATTAGGCAGAACTTCATCCATCCGACTTATGAACAAGGCGATAACAGCTTCACAAGCCACCTCGCCGCATGGGATGTCCTGTTTCATCTTGGCTTAACAGGGGCCCGGCAACGACTGGGCCTCACAGTGGCAAGGAGCTGAGAAAGACATGCATGAAGTGCCCAAAAACATTCCCTCAAAACACTTTGTTTTGCCGGAAAAGCTCGATGCATTGGACGAAATCAACGAAGCACTGACATCAGGTTGGCTAAGCAGCGGCCCTTACACACGGCGGCTAGAAGAAACCGTTGGTGATGCATTTGACCGTCATGCGATTTCGGCCTCCTCTGCCATGGATGCGTTGGAAATCGTATTTGAGCACATCGGGCTTGAAGGCCGGGATGTGTATCTAGCTGCAAATGCGTTTCAAGCCATTCCTTCAATGGTCATTGCATCAGGCGGGTATCCCATTGCTTTACCGATTAGAAAGGAAACCCATTGCGCGGATCTAACATCCTTACTGGGTAGTCCGCCCGCGATTTTGGTTCACATTCACAGCTATGGTGTATCAGACCCCTATGATCTGATGCTACTTCAGGAACTCAGCGACAAAGGATGGTGGGTCGTCGTCGACAGTGCAAACCTTTTGCCAGATTACAACTACTGCAAAGCTTCGGTCCAAGGCGACCACATTGTAGAAATCTTGTCGTTCAACCCGACAAAAGCAATCGCCTCGGCCAAAGGTGCCATTCTTCTGACATCTGATACAGGTCTGGCCAAACATGCGAAAGCATTCAGGTCACACAGTGGTGCTGAACCTGTTTGGCAGGCTGGCGGGCATATCTACCGAGACCGTCAGATAGGGGAGATAAACGCGATAATCGCTTACCATCAATGGATGCGCAGACACGATATCCGGGATAAGTATGCACTTCTCCACTCCAAGTACGAAACAGAGTTACAAGCTCGCGCTGACACAGTTTCCCCAGCTCTTGCACTGTCCTTCACTGTGCCAACACGGTTCCCGGTGACAGTACCAGAAGACGTGGATATATTTAACTTAAGCGCCGTCATGAAAAACGAGGGGGTTGGCTGCAGCATCATGTATGGTACTCCGTGGACGGATCTGAAAGGTTTCCTGGGAACACCAGACACATGCAATGTAACGCGACGCCTGATCGCACGTACGATTTGTCTGCCGCTGCATGAGGCTTTGGATCGAAATGATATTGATTTCATAATCGAAAAAATAACCCACACTTTGCCACATCAAAGGATAATCTGATTTGAGAACTTCTGAACTATAATCTGAATGTCAGGGGATGGTGCAAAAGAGCAGTGAATTTACCAACGTGGTAGCCAAAACTTGCACCAAAACCAACAGGAAGGATGAATGATGCCGGACTCTAAAAATCTGACAGCAGTCACATTGGGTGACGTCATGCTCGACTACCTTATTGATATTGGACCACAGCGTGAACCTGACAGCCAGTTGGTCAACAGATGCTACTTCAGCCCTATTCGAACCCAGGTCGCTGGCTTGGGCTGCATGTTTGCACGATACGCGAAGAACAATGGCTTTGATCGATCGGTGTTAATTGGTGCCATTGGGCAAGATAGCCAGGATCAATCTATCGCTGACTTCAATGGGCGCATCGCGATAGAGTCGCTTGAGCAAGAGAGTATTGAACTTGAACTCGCGCGTGTCCCAGCAGAAACCGGCCAAGTGGCTATGGTTTTCCCCGAGGAACGGCATCGATTTATTGTCGCCAATTCAGGTGCAAATGCTGAGTTTAATTGCGACGTATTTGACCAGATTGATTTGAGTCACCTTGATGGTTGTGACGTATTATTTGTCTCTGGATACTTCCTGGTTGAAGACAAGCAACGACAAGCAGCGGTTGAAATCATAACTCGCGCAAGACAGGCCGGCGCACTAGTAGTGGTTGATGTCGTGCCGCATGAGATATGGCAATCTGTACCATCAACAGAATATCTTGATCGGATTTCTCTGTGTAACTCCATCATGATAACAAATTACACCATGTTCGACCATCTTGGGTGGGATCGACAAAACGCTGGATGGGATGCTCCAAAGCAGCTTGTCACAGCACAGACGCTTGATCCACTTTTGGAGCAGATGGAACTGATTGTTGTAGTTCTGAATTCCAAAAGTGACTACCTTGTCGTGACACGGCAAGGTAGTCTTACGTTGTTTGTAGAGCATGTTCCGTACAAAGTATCACAGACACGCGACTCTATGAATGTCCATGCCATGATCTTATCCGAATATCTGAGACATGACCGAAAGCTAGATCATTTGGCCAATAAATTTAACGTGCCAATTGCAGCACGTCGCTAGTGAAGGATCCATATTTATAAGTATTCAACCGCCCAATTAGAAAGCGACCCTGCTCCAGATCATCAAAGCATAAGAAATACGGCTTAGACAATGCAAGACTATAAAGCCTTTGTTCAGCATGCACCAAGCTGGTATCGTGCTACCAAGATGTGGAGTCAAAAAAAAGTGCGCCATTTGGTGAATATACTACTGCGCAGTGTAAACAGAAGTTGCTGGGTAGCGATCAATGCAGGGCAGCAGCAACAGAATAGTCTTTTGGTGCTGCCCCTACGTTGGGCACTTTGGGTCCATGCTGACAGCTCGCAAATAGTCTTTCGGCACAAAGGGGGAAACGCATGAGAATTTTCTTGACGGTTTTGATGTTGTGGCCAGGTTTGTCGCTGGGCCAAATGAACGAGGCCGATGTGGTAATTCTAGGTGAAGTGCACGACAATCCTGCTGCGCATCTCGGCCAAGCTCAGGCGCTGAAAGAGCTTACTCCCAATGCCGTTGTATTCGAGATGCTATCAGCCGAGGCCGCAGAAGCAGCCAACTCTGTCAGGCCGTCGGATATTGCGGCCGTAACGGGTTGGGCCGATAGCGGCTGGCCGGATTTCGCGCTATATGCTCCCATCTTTGAAGCTCTTGGACATGCCCAAATCGTCGGGGCTGCGCCTCTACGTGTGCAGGTCCGGGCGGCTTTTGCCGACGGGGCATTTGTGATCATGGGTCCGGACGGCCGACGTTTTGGCCTAGATCAATCGCTTTCAGGATCAGAGCAGGCTATGCGAGAGGCACTGCAATCTACGGCCCATTGTGATGCAATGCCGCAAGAGGCGATGTCGGGCATGGTAGAAGCACAACGCTTTCGTGATGCAGCCTTTGCTGCCGCAACTCTTGCTGCGCTGCGCGATTTTGGTGCACCTGTTGCGGTGATCACCGGCAATGCACATGCCCGCACGGATTGGGGAGTGCCAGCCATGATCGCTAGTGCCTCACCTGATACGACCGTTTACAGCATTGCTTTTGCCGAAACACCACCAGATGCACCCTATGATGAAGTACGGCTGGTACCCATAGTTGACCGTTCTGACTCTTGCGGGCAGTTTTCCAAAAAGAAATAGCTGGTATCTATAATCCTGATGCTGTGATCCGAGCTGTTCAGATACAGTATCTGGACCTGTCGCGGTTTGATGCCGCGCCTTTGATAGCATTTACTGCCACAAAGGAGACTGACTATGGGACTGAAACGGACGGCCGAATTCCGCCTGTCTGACGTCAGCGCTTATGGGCCCAAACAGGGTTGTTTGCTAAGAGAGAGTTTGTGAGACAGCGATTATGATCAGCCGGGCATTCTACAGCGCTCTCAAACCGGTGAATAAGGCGGCAGGTCAGGAACCAACCGCCATGTGCCGTGTGGGTCGAGCCGCCGATCAATGCGACAGTCTCAAGGGCCGCGTTATTCGCATGCGCAGCACCACGAAATGTTCTACAAAAAAGGGACTTGATTTTGCCTTATTAAAACAGTCAGGATATTGGAGGAGACCATATCGCCCTTGTCGAGCCCAGATTTCAGAATTGCCAGATAGGACGCCATCCTGATGCAAAAGAGGTTTCGACATGCCCCAATCCAAAAGCCAGTCCCATTGTGGCAGGCTTCCTGATCACAAAGAAATCCTGCGCACCGACGCAAAATTTGATTATGCAGAGGATCACATCCTCACAATTGCGCGTTTCTTTTTTCAATCCTTTGCGTGCCCGCAATCGCATGCATGGCTCAAGGCATCCGACATTGCGCAAACGGCCTTCGGGGATGAGTTGGGACCAGTCATCGCGGCGCGCCTTGTCGACGTTTTGCGTAGCGTACGCGGGGCACGGCGATCTGTTTTTCATTTCAACTCACCCGTCTGCGAAGGCTGTGCCCACATTGTCAGCGAACATGAGCGTCGGCTGATGGGCGCGCTGCAGGCCGTGCGTCGGGGAAATGCGGGGCGCGAGCAGATGGAACTGATGATGCTCTGCGAAGGGAACAACATCACCCAAAGCGTGGGCGCAATGACGCGGCTGTCGCTGATGCTGCCCATGGTGCAGTTGCAGGCGGAGGTGCCCGCCGATGTCTAGAAACCTGATTGATCTATTGGCCATGGATGCATTTGCCCAGCGGACTGGGGTAGGCCTGAACCCCCGGCTACGCGCGGCGATTGAAGCGGATGTGCGGTTTCCAGCGAAAAGAGCAGGGCCAATCCCTGAGGTTGCACCGGAAGACTTGCCGGAGGAAATCGCTGCATTCCCACAAAGCGATGCCGGCGAAAGGAAACAAGCATGACGGCCATTCATGCCGATATGGCCACGCGGGCAGAGCAGCTTGATGCGGCCAGCAAAGCGCTGCTGCCGGTCATGCGTCATTTTCTAAACGCTTATCTTCATCCCGAGACATTGGGATGGCGCACCGGCTTTGCCGCAGCGATAGGCACTTGGGGGGAAGCAAGGGGGCTTGCCATTGCCAACGCTGTGCAAACTTTCCTATCAGCCGTTTTGCTGAACAGACCGGTGCCGCTACGCTACAATGATCCGCTGGATGTGGGCGCGCGCCAGAACCTGACTACAGATGAAGTGGAGCTTCTAGCGCTGATCGCGGCCATGCGCGCTGACAAGACTGACCACGCCCGAACCATCATCACCCGTCTGACGGGCGGTTCGGTCAAGGCGGCAGTTGTAAGGACGGGTCTGGCGCTTGCAACGATACTCGATCCGACAGCGGCACAGCCCGCGCGAAAAAAGCGCCCGGTCTTGCGTGCGGTGACATGATTGATCTCGCCCCAGCAAATGCGCAGGGTAGGAAAAGGAGGAGACCATATGAAGCTGACAACTAAAGGCCGTTATGCCATGGTCGCCTTGACAGATCTGGCATTGGAGGCGTGCAGTCACCCGGTCAATCTGGCTGAACTGTCAAAGCGCCAGGATATCTCGCTGACCTATCTAGAACAGCTTTTCGTGAAAATGCGCCGTGCCGGACTGGTTGTCTCGGCCCGCGGACCTTCTGGAGGGTACAAGTTGGCGCGGGCGCCATCTGATATCCGAATTGTCGATATTTTGGCGGCGGTGGATGAGACCGTATCGGCACTGCATACCGGGGCAGGGGTGTCGGGCGGGGCGTCTGGTTCACAGGCGCAATCCATGGCCAATAGGCTTTGGGAGGGGCTGAGCGCCCATGTCTATGTGTTCCTGCACCAGGCGCGGCTGTCTGACGTTGTAGGCAACGATCTGGCCCCCTGTCCGGCGGTTCCAGCCTTGTTCGAACTGGTGGACCAGACCTGAGAAAGTATAGATTGTGGTTGGTACTGCTGGGTGTCACCATGCAATTATGTCTGTTAAATCCTCCATATCCTTAACCGACCAACAGGATGATTTTGTCCGCCATTTGGTGGCCGAAGGGCGATATGCCAGCGCCAGCGCGGTAATCCAGAAAGGTCTTGATCTGTTACAGCAGCAAACCGAGGCTGAAATGGCCGACACTGTCGCGCTAAAGGCTATCCTGGCAGAACGGGCGGCGGGTGATTTCGTTGGCGCAGACGCGATGCGTCAGCAGCTTGATATCATGATCGCCGAAAGACAAAGCGCTCGTGTGGCGGATTGAATTTGCGGCGGATGTCGCACATGACTTCGCGCTAATCTTCGATCATCTGATAGCAGCCTACGTTGATTTTGGCGATCCGCGCGATGTCGCTTTGGAGCGCGCCGCGGTGCGCATCAGAGCCATTCAGGCCGATGCAGAAAAACTGGCGGAGTTGCCCTTACAGGGGACATTGCGCCCTGACATCTTGCCCGATGTTCGCTTTGTCCGCCTCAATAACGCAGTCTTTTGGTTTCGTCCCGAGGCCGACGCACAGATAGTCCGGGTGCTCGCGATGTTCTTTGGTGCGCAGGATCACATTCGCCACATGATGGTGCACATGTTGGACCGTAAAGTGCCGCGCTAGCTAACCCAATGACACCAGATGATTGTCCCATTGTAGTGATGGCGTGTCTTGGCTCCGCTGAGTTGCGAGATCGACCAGCTGACCGGCGCCAGTGGTGATGATAACGCCTTGTGGCGTCGCAGCAGCCCCGCAGGCATCGGTCAGATCCACTTGGTCAAGCAACGCGAGCGTTTTTGCATCATAGCGCTGCACACGTCCGCCCCGCGGGGATGTTGCGATGATCTGCATGCCATCACCGGTGAAGGTGATGCTGCCGACATAGCCTTGCATCTGACGCTCGGTTGTGGAGGTCAGTAGTGGGACCGCGCCGCGTTGATGCACGCCCACCAAGGGTGGGGCAGGGCTGTCGCCTTGCCATTGCATGCCAAATGCAACGGTTCCGTCTTGAGCGACCGACAAATGCCGAATTGAGTTTTTTTGGTGGATTTGGTCGAGTTCCACCATTTCAACCACGTTCCCATCGACAACATAGGCAAGGTTAGGCCGCATGGTCGGGATGTTCAGCTTGGTCCGCCCGCTGTCGGGATGCGTGTCGATCCCACCGCTGGCGAACTCGCCGGCGCGGGCAAAACCTGCGGCCACATCCCAGACCCCAACACGGCCCGCGCCATCGTCATAATCGTTTTCGGTGGTATACAGCTACGCGCCATCCTGGCTAAAAGCGCCATGCCCATAGAAATGGTGGCCCCGAGGCGCATCAAGTGTGGCCGTTGGCTGTCCTGTGCTGCAGTCAAGCACTTGAGCAAAACGCCCAGGGCGGCGGGCAAATGCCACGGCAAGTGGTCTTGTCGGATGGGCTGCCGCCGCGTGCCCACGGGCGGGCAGGGGGATCTGGAAGAGCACCTGCATCGCGTCGCTAATGCCACAGAGCACATAGGTCCCGTCATCACGAAGGGCCGCTGACAGAAAGGCAGGCGAGCCCGCATCGGCCCAGCTTGGCACCGGCGTCAGCCCGGTTGCCAGAAGCCCCGCGATGAATTGCCGTCGGTTCGCCATTTCAATCGCCGTCAAGGGCGTTGAAGCCCGACGCCACCCCAAGGCTTGACCCCAATTCGTTTTCGGCGATTTCGCGGATTTCTTCGACACGGCTGCGGATCGCCTCTACCTTGATGCGCGACGCAGGACTGGCGACACCGGCGAAGGCCGGATCATCGAGAGCGGCGATCTGTGTCAGCGCGCGCATGAAGGCGGCGTTCAGGCTCTCTTGTAATTCCGGGTCATCGGCAGAAAGGCGGCTACCAAGATCGGCAAGGCTTTCAAGTGCTACGGCCACATGCCGGGCGGAGCGGCCCGAACGCCAGGCCTCAGCCCGGCGGGGGCGAGGCTGGTCAAACGTGCCCAAGGGGCGACCCAGCCGCGCCTCTGAAGTCAGCTGCAGGCCGGTTGTGAGCGCTTTGAAAAGCTCTTGCATCGCTTCCAGATCAGTCCGGTAAACACCATCATCGGATGGGTTGGTCAGCAGCGCTGCATAACTGTCTACCCAATCAGTAGCGATGTCTTGCGTCAGACTAGCGATATCTGTGGCGACCGTCCGGACAAGCTGACAGCGGTAGTCTGCATCGCCTAAAGCGCTGATTGTCTCGTCATAAAGCAGGAACTCCATCGCATAAAACCCGCGCGCGGCGATGGACATGTCGCGGTAGGCGTCGGGACTTTCAGCGATAGGGTCTTCGTCGCGGATCAGACTACCAAGCGCCTTGGGCGTAGCACCTCGGCCGTCGGGCCAAAAGGCAAGCGCGAAGGCGCGGTCATCGGTCTCAGATGGACCAAAACGCATATGGCTTGCTGCGATCCAAGTGTCGAAGGCGGCGCCATAGGCCGTGCGCAGCGGGTCTGACGTCGCAGCGCAATCCGTCGCGGCTGTATCCGACAGGGCCTGCCCTGCCTCTGCCAAAGCGGCGTAGCGCGGCGCGACATAGTTGTTGACGATGTCAGCGGTGATGGTCTGGGCCGACAAATGGCCGGGCAGGATGGCAATAACGCTAGCGGCAAGAAGGTGTTTCATAGGCTTTCCAAGAATCTTATCAGCGCGTCCCGGTCTTCTTTGGACAACTGTATCACGGCGTCCCGCTGTGCCTGCGCTTCACCTCCATGCCACAGGATCGCCTCAAGCAAGGACCGCGCGCGGCCGTCATGCAGGAAATAGGTGTGGTCGTTTACCTGTTCAGTCAGGCCAACCCCCCATAGCGGCGGAGTGCGCCATTCATAGCCATTCGCCATCGCTTCAGGCCGATGATCGGCGAGGCCCTCGCCCATGTCGTGTAGCAACATATCGGTGTACGGCCAGATCAACTGAAAGCTCTGTTCAGGCTGGTTTTCCAGCCGGTGGGTGACATAGCTTGGCGTGTGGCAGGCGGCACAGCCAGTGGTGTGGAACACCTCTTTGCCGCGCAGCACCTGCGGGTCGTCCATATCGCGGCGGGCGGGGACGGCGAGGTTGCGGCTGTAAAACGTCACAAGGTCGAGCATTTCGTCATCAACCTCGTGCACGCGTTCGTCGCCGTCGCCATGGATCGCATTCTGGCAGGCGGTTTGTGTGGGCATGCACTCACCGGCACCACCCGGATTTATAGGGGAGGAGATGCCGATATCCCCTGCAAAAGCGTCCGCTGTTTGCTGGCGGATCGTGGGTGTCCCCGCCTTCAGCCCGAACCGGCCCAGCATGTATTGGTCGAATTCCTTGGACCAGACGATGTTCGGCCGCCCGGAAATGCCGTCACCATCCAGATCATCCGGATCGGCATTGGCAAGGATATCTGCCGCTGGGATCGCCTCTAGCAGGCCGAGGCCGATCATCTGCGGTGCGATGCGCGGGCTGAGCATGATGTCGGGATGCAATGGCCCATAATTCAGATCAGTCAGCGAGTATTCCGGGCGACGCAGCGAAACAACTTCATCATCCGATAAAGTGATGATTTCTTCTTTATAGGTAATCGCAATCTGCGCTTCCGCCGCGTGGCCTTGGATCGAGAAATCCTGGATTTGGTTCCCGTAATTAGGGTCGGGCAAGGTGGCTAGATACGCCTCCAGCTCGTCCGTTTTTTCCTGATAGCTGCCGGGGATAGAGACGCGCATGAGCATGGAGATGACATTGTCATCACCAAGCTCTGGAGGGTGCCCGCGCCCGTCCTTGAGGTGACAGCGCTGACACGACCGCGCGTTGAAGAGTGGACCGAGGCCATCCGACGCGAGCGTAGAGGCTGGCGAAGACACCCACAGCTTGCGGAAAAGACCGTTGCCGACCTTAAAGGTCAGCTCGTCCTCGAACGCGATGTTTCCAGAGGGTTGCGAAAACGCATCGGCATTGGGACGCACGCGGACGGTAGCGGCCCCGGCAGTGTTTTCTTCAAACTGGCTGGGAGCAGAGAAGTCCGTAGGGGGTGCGGTCACTACCGCGATTCGTGCGGCTTCTTCGGCTGTGCGTGGGGTAATTTGAAGATGTGGCTCAGAAAATATGTCCGCTTGGGCAAGACTAGCCGTGAAAATGGCAACAATCGTCACGGTTTTTGAGGCGTGTCGCACGGTTAGACCTTCACATTTCACTAATTCCTTATAAATATGGTCAGGAAATAGGCGCAATACGTGATTGGCACCTGCGTCAATAAGGGCATCTGAGACATGTATTCTGACGCCATTCTTGCCGAACCGGTGGTCGCAAAGCGACCGGCAGCACTTTTGCCCGGCAAATGGCGTGGGGTATTGAACGCCCTGCGTGTGGTCGCATTGGATTGCAGGGCTGCCGCACGCACTGACCTGTTCGAGGCTTGCGCACTGATCTCAAACAAACAAAACACAGCACAAGACGCGTTTGCGCAGGCCCTATTGAAGTGCATCAGTGATGTGGTTGCCAGAAAACCGGTCTTTTACCGGCCCGGTACTGTCGAACTGTCTTTTGACGAATCCTGGCTGATCCGGGCCATCATGGCGGCCTCTGATCGCGACACGGATAGTTTGGCTTTCCTCATCCGGTCCCGTGTGCCGAAAATACATCAGCGGCATATCAGCTTTCTGATCTGTGGAATTTCCGAGCAGTTTTCTCAGGTTTAGAATAATTCTAAAAAGCTCTTGTCTGCCAGAAAATGCAGGTTATGTAGGGTGTCAAGCGAGCCAGCCTGACGCCAGCCAGCAAAATCTATCTGGAGAGAAGAACGATGACACAGACAGCGATGGCGCTGAACTCTGATGCGAAAGCAGCGATTGCCGAGGCTTTGAACCAGTCGGTGGCAGAGACTGCTGTGACTACTATGCTTGCGCAGAACTTTCACTGGAACGTCAAGGGCATGGCGTTTGGGCCGCTACATGATCTGTTTCAGAAGATTTACGAGGATCATTTTGAGGGTCAGGATGATCTGGCAGAGCGTATTCGCGCGATTGATATGCATGCCGAAGGGACCTTGGCTGGCATGATCAAGCGGTCAAAGATTGCCGAACATGACGGGCGTGCGACAGACAAAGAGATGATCAAGACTATGCAAGACGCGCAGGAAACGCTGGCAGCGACGCTTGCAGGTTGCGGCGCGTTGGCCGCCAAGCATGGGGACACGCTGACCGAGGACTTGTGCATCGCGCGCGGGCAAACACATGAAAAGTTCGCGTGGTTCCTGCGGTCGCATTTGGCCTGAGGCTAACAACGAATTGGTAGGAAGAGCGGGCCTTAGCGGCCCGTTTTTTGTTGCTGACTATAGTTTTCAGCGTCTTTCAATTTCCATTCGAAAGCTGCGCTGCGCACCTTGCGGCGGTGGCGGGAATGGTGACGCTCGCTGGATGACCTGCATCGCGGCCCGATCAAGTCGCGCGGAACCCGAACTTTGCACAACAGAAACCGAAGCAAGACCTCCATTTGCATTAATTGCGAACTGAACAACAACCAAGCCCCTGTCACGAACGCGCGGCTGTCCAACACGCCTAATCCGTCGATTTACCTCACCAGGATAGTTCGTCGCGGCCGCATTCCCCGCGTCCGATGAACGTCCGGGAGTTGTGGATGATTGTTGCCGTGCAGTGGCGTTGGTGTTGCCAGTATCGCTGCCTGCGGTTGCGTTTTGCTGGCTGTTGCCCAGTGGCGGTGGTTGCACTGGCTTTTGCGGGCGCGCCACGGGGCGTTGTGACGTCTCAACAGCGCTTTCGGTCGTGGCTGTGACTGTTTCCGGCTCAGCCGGGGCCTGTGTTTGGGACTGGGCGGTTATGGTTTGCGGCATCAGCGTGGAGAGTGTCGGTGCTGTTGCGGAAAGCGGCACGGCAGCCAAGGCCGAGGTGGCGGGCGTCACGGTCTGTGTCGGTGTGACTGGGGCGGACTCTGCTGGGGATGGCGTCTCCGCAACAAGTGCCGGGTCGGGTGTTTGCGGTGCTTGTGTGCCCTGAACAAGATCGGCAAAGCTATTGCCAAGTCGCGCATTGATGGCACCAGTGGCCCCGCCAGCAACCTCGACTGTTTGCTCCTCGTAAAAGGCGGTCATAATGCCAACATGCAGAGCGGCAGACACAATGATGACCCCTGCTTTGACAAAGGCGGAGGAGCGGATCATTGCAACGCCCGTTCGGTTACGATGATCACGGATTGTGCGCCACCTTCACGCAGATTGCGGGACACTTCCACAAGCCGATCCGCCGAAAGCGCGCGGTCAGGGACGATGCGGACTTTCGCCAATTGGTCTTCGGCCCTGTCCTGCAAAAATGCTGTCACATCAGGCAGCGCTGTGCCGCGGTAGCTGAGGTCGCCGGCGGCGTTAATCACCAGCGCGTCGGGTGGTTCTCGACCGTCGAGCGCATTGGTTTCTATCAGCTCAAGTTCCCCGTCGAGTGGTTGTGCCAGCGTGCCGGCCACCAGAAAGAAGATGAGCATCAGAAAAACAATATTGATCAACGCGATGGTCGGCTCTGCCTTCTTTTTGCGGGTGATCTGCCGCATCAGGACGACCCCAGAACAGCGACATCGAGGTCCGGGAAAGCGCGCAGTGCGACCAGCAGGTCGGTTAGGCGTTGTGCGGTGACATCGGTTTGCAGAGCCACCAGCAGGCTCTGTCCCTCAAGCGGTTCAAGAACAAGTGCGTCAAGCGGTTGGGCTTGACCGTTGACCGTCAGCCGGTCAGGATAGAGCTGCAGGAAGATTGGCGGCGCTCCGGTTGATGCGCCACCAGCTGAGGCGGCGCTCAGTTCCACTTCCGCGAATTTTGAGAACGTCGATGTCAGCATGAAAAACAGCAAAAGCAGGAAAATGACATCAACAAGTGGCGTCATCGAAATCGCCCGCTTTTGCCGCTTTACTTTAAGCATGGGCTGCGTGCGCGGTCACTGTACCCCGCGCTGTGCGTGGCCGTAGGATAGTCTGGATCGCCTGATCCGCCACGCCGCGTTCGGCATCCATGCGGGATTCAAGCCACGAATGAAGGATGGATGTTGGCATCGCGACGGCAAGCCCAGCTGCGGTGGTCATAAGAGCCACCCAGATACCACCTGCAAGGATCGATGGGTCAACCTGAGAGCCTGCATCTTGCAGCGCCTGAAAGGCCTCGATCATGCCGAGCACCGTCCCGAAGAGGCCCAGAAGCGGCGCGAGTTGCGCAACATTGTCAAGGATGCGCAAGCCGCGTTCGAGACGGGCAAAGCGGGCTTCAGCTTCGCTGATTAGCCGATCATTATCGTCCTGCCCGGCGCTTAACGCCATTTCCACCACGGGCACAAGATAGCTGGTTGAGCGGCTCAGATAGGCATTCGTGCCCGTCTCATCGCCCGCGTCCCACGCCTGCACGGCTTGCATCAGCGCGCGGTGTCGTCCGACACCGGCCACCCGGAACTGCCAGAGTTTGTAAAGCGCGATGGCCAGCACAGCAATCGACGCGACCACCAGAATGACAATGACAGGTCCACCAAGATCAACGATCTGGCTGAGTATCTGGAAAATATCGTTCACCCGAGCAACTCCACATCCGTACGACTCGTCAGTGTGAGGCCGGTGGCACAAGCAGTGTTTTCAGCGCCGCCGATCTGACAGGCATTGACTCCGTTAAACAGAAGCTGTCCCAGATTTGTGCATTCAAGCTGCGGCAAAACGAATTGTCTGACCCGCGGTGCGCGCGCCGGGATTTCCCCAAAGTCAAAAAGCGTCAGACGATCAACTGCACCTTCTGTCGTGAAAAGCACCATCTCAAAAACCAGCTTTTCGATACCATCTGCATGAGCTGTTGAGGCAACGAAGGTAAGCTGGCAGCCGCCTTCGACAGGTTGAAGCGTGTTCAGGTCGATTGTGATACCGGCACTGCCAGTTTCATCAGCGTTCGCGATGCTGGTCGAAAAGAATAAGGCCAAAGCGATGAGTAGGGCGCGCATCTATCTCTCCTTTTGTCTCAATTACCTGACTATTATTGTAGGTTTTTAGGGAAAGCTAGAGAATGGGCTAAAAAAGTTTCAACGCCGGAGAGCAAAACACCGCAATATGACATCGTAAGGGTTTAGCAACCGCTTGACGAAACGCGCCAAATGACGATCAGCTGTGGTGGCGGGAGATAACGTCGCACATGCATGTGTGGACATCACTGCGCTCTGCGCTTCACCATTGCTCCAGCTAGGCAGGTCTTGGACTGATCCGAGGCTGAAGCAATCAGCGCCGTCAAGCTACTGATCCACATAGTCTGAGCAGGCGGATATGACCAGAAAACTTCTCCCAACGCTGCGCGTTGCACTTGCCCTTTTTTGAGGCTTCACTCGTGCAGTGGCCGTGGCTGCGGCGGCAGCGCATCTGTTTGTCACACAAGGCGGCACATCCACGTCGGATGCAGCCTTTTGGGGTGCCTACATCGCATTTGTTGTCTACATCACGGCAATGATCTGAGTCTTTGCGGCCCGAGATTTGCGGCTGGTGAAACTGGTTTTTGTTCGCGCCATCGTGCTGTCGGGACCAATAGTGCGGCTGGCAGCTGGGAACGCGAATTTGGGTTATGGCGCTGCCGTGGGCCAAGCGACGTTGCTGATCGTGCTAATGTGGAGCCTCTGGGTCGGCTTCGCAGCTTTTGCCCTTTCACAAGCCAAGCACTGGCAGGCCATTAGATGCAAAACGCGTTAGGTTTCAATGGCATACAGACTGCATTAAGGCTGAAGGGAATGTGACAGGCTCCGCCCCATGAATAAGCTTATTCAGTAGGGCGGCAGCACCTGCACCAAATCAGTTTCCCCGGTACAAAGAGGTGGCTTGTCACAGGTACGGGGCAACGCCACTGTCACGCTGTTCACGCCAATATCGGCAAGCTGCCAAGACACACCTCCGCCCCATTTCAGATGCCCCTCGCCAATAACACCAACTACGATCGGGTTTCCCGGACTTTGCAAAGCAGCGGCAATATGTGTCGCAAATGATCTGTCCCAAACCTCTTGCGCGCGAACAAAGCGATAGAATTCTGGCGACATCGGGTCTGCGCTTTGGCGTCCAGGCGGACCACCACCGGTCAGTTGGTGAATGAACTTACGGTACGGCTCGGCTGATGGCCGCGCCGGTGTCAGCCCCTCGCGGTCATCTTCCGGCACTGCCTCCCAACCTCCTTTGCCAACCTGCCGCACTAGTTCGCGGTTACAATTCAATCCACGCATGGGTGTGCCGGTCTCGCGGCAAAACCGGAAAAGTGGCAGATATAACTCAGGTGGAAATCCCCAAACCTTGGACCACTCAGTCCGGTTGAGAAGCGCCGCTTCGTCCATATCACCCGCGACCCATTCTGCCAGAATCGGGTCGCACCTCGCCGGGAACATTTCGAACGCCATGATCAGTGGGCGATGAGCAAGCAGGCCTGCTGCCACATGCATCTGCCAGCGATGTATATCCGCCCGATCATGGTATTCGCCCAAAAGAACGACATCTGACAGCGCCAGATGAGACAGCGCATCCGCTTGGGTCATCCGCACATCACTACCAGGCCGGTACCAGTATCCCAAGCTCATGTGATCACAGCATGAAACTGGATGATCTGATCCGTGATGCCAGTCTGCTTGGCTGTGCTGGCCATGGACCGCAAGCAGTGCAGGTGGCTAGGTTCATATGCCCAAGACTTCAAGCTGTTTTCCTCACATCCTTATCAAGACCAATTTTCCAAGTTGTTGTCGGATCAAGCGCAACCGGTTCACGATGCGCGATACAAAGGATCGTAACGTCAGGCAGTCGTTGCCGCAGGAGAGACAGCAAATGGGCTTCGCTGGACAGATCGAGCGAAGACGTGGCCTCATCCAGAACCACCCAATCAGGCCGATGCAAAAGCACGCGAGCCATCGCAAGGCGTTGACGCTCACCAAGAGACAGGCCTTCGGTCGCGACCGCACCGCTGATATCCATCATCGACAGACGGTGGGACAATCCCACCTTGCACAGAATGTCATCCAGTTCTTTCGGGTCCATGTCTGCTGGATCACTAGGATAACATGCCGCGGCGGCGAGCCCTTCGTTGAAAACATGCGGTCGTTGCGGCAAAACCAGCAGACTCGCATCCGGCACCACAACATGCCCTGATCCATAACGCCAAAGACCGGTTAAGGCGGCAATCAACGTGGACTTACCGCTGCCGGATGGCCCAGTAATCCAAACACGTTCCCCGGAGGTAATGCGAATATCAGGAACCGCGCTAAGCCAACGCCCGTCAGGAGTGGCAAGCTGCAGCCCTTGGGTGCTGATCTGGTCTGTCCCGATTTGCAAAGCGATATCAGTCGCAACACGGTCCACCGGATCAAGATCTGTGGTCGCACGAAACAAGTCATCCAGCCGCTGCGCCACCGCTGTGAACTCTGCCAACTCATCATAGTTAAATATGAACCAGCTTAATGTCGTTGTCACACGGCTGTAGGTGCCAGCCATCTGCATCAGGCCACCAAAGGTAACCGAACCTGCAAAATAGGCAGGCAATGCAAAAAACGTTGGTACCCGCAGGATCGTCTGAAAGTAGGGGCGGACAAAAAGTCCAAGAATGAACTCCCGCCGGATCAACTTAAACCAATTTCGCCGAATCCCATCAAAGCGAGCCACCAAACGCCGTCGTTCAGCGCTTTTGCCGCCGGACTGCGCAATCTCAGTCGCATTATCGCGTAATTGGATCAACGTGTAACGGAAATCAGCTTCGCGCTGCTCCTGCCGAAAAAACAAGTCTTTCAGCGGTCGGCCAGAATAATGGGTAATGACGCTTGAAACGAGCACGTAAAGCAGCGCCAACCATACCATATATCGTGGAATGGCTACATCGAAGCCGAAGACTGAGAAGGAAAGTACAAAGTCTGATAAATTCCACAGAACAATGACATAGGTGACAACACCGGCGATCCGACCAAGCAGATCAAACGAAAATAGAAGTAAAAGTTCTACAAATCGTCTGCAATCCTCTGCTACCCGCTGGTCGGGATTATCAACAGCTTCAGCAGATAATCCGGGGCGCAAATGCCAATACGCATCGTTCTTCGTCCATGCATCCAGCGCCCGATCGGTCAGTTGCGCGCGCCAGCGCAGCAGGAGCCATTTGCGCAGGTAGTCACTGACCAAAAATATGCCCGCGCTGCAAAGCACGAGGATCGCAAATATGCCAAGCTCTCTGATGGTGCCATCAACATCCACCTGCTCCACTGCATCAAAGAAGCGGCCGGTCCAATCGATCATCAGTACATCTACATATAGATCTACCCCGACAAACAAGAGAACGATCCCAAACAGAACAAACCCGATCCAAGCTTGCGGCCCTGCGGCCACAAGAAAACTCAGCCGCCAGACACGTCCAAAGACGACCCGCATATCAGAATGTCACATCAAAGCTGACACCAAATGTACGCCCGGGACCTGTCTGAAGCTCGATCGGGTTTGTTGCTGCCACATTGTCAGAAACATCTGTCGAATAAGACGCGGCACTGGCAGTGAAATATCTTTCATCAAAGATGTTCCCGATGGAAAAATTCAATGCTGCATTTTCGGTCAATGCATATTTGCCGTACATGTCCAGGACCGTGTAGCCATCCGGTTTGAAATCATCATCACCGGCCGTCTCTTTGACGTCAGCCACCATGGTTAGCACCCCCTCCAACGTCAGCCCAAGCTGCGCGAATTCGTGGGTCAGCCCAAGCGTTGCTGTCAAAGGCTGTACAGTATGAGGGGTCTCATCTGCCTCGGGCGTCACGCGCTGTGTACCTTCTTGCCACGCAGCAGAAAAATCCAGCTGCGTCGTATCAGAAATCGCCCACCCGGCAGAAGCCTCGATCCCCTGCACATTTACAACCGAGATATTTCGATAGGTAATATTGTTGGTATCAGGGATGAAGTAGAAGTTTTGGATGAAGTCTGAATAGTCGGATTTAAAGGCGTTGATGGCCACAAATCCGTTTTCTTGTTCAAAACGGAAGCCCAACTCCACGCTTTCCACCTCTTCCGGTCGCAGGTCTGGTGCAGGGATCAAGTTGAAGAATCCGGGGAGGGATGTGTATAGCTGTTGCGCCGTGGGCATTTTAAAGCCCTCTCCATATTTTCCCCAGACGGACCAGTTATCGTCAAAACGATAGACCAAACCAAGGCTTCGCAAAAGTACAGTGTCTTCCCGGACTTTTGGCTCAGAACCAGGCACTTCTTGATAGTCGGCGTCCGGTCGTGGATCGAGCTCAAATGAGGCAAAGCGCAACCCAGGCGTGATTTCAAGCGCATCATTCAGCAGCGAAATCTGGTCCGCGATGTAGATATCAGCACGTGTGGTCGTAGCATTCGCAAAGTTGAAGCCACCACCGCGTTGTTCGGTCGTGGTACCCGCCGTCAGATTGTTTACGATATCAATGCGCTGGTAGTCAGTTTTGGCCACATCACCATCAAAACCCATCAGAAGGCGATGTTCTGCCCAACCAGTCGTAAATTCTGATGTTGCCTGGATATCCAGTTCAAGGAAGTTCTCATCAAAGCGCAGGGTATCCTCACTGAAGATGCTATCACCATCAGAAGAAATCGAACTTTCTGTTCCGCTGCGCTCATAGCCGTGTTGCGTGTAGGCTACGGTGGTTTTCAGTTCGGAGAACAGCGAACCGTCCGGGGTCCATGTGTGTTCGGTCGCATAGCGGGTGCGCTGCAGATCGAGAAAACGGTCCTTGTTGTTGATAACCTCGCTGTCAGGATCGGCAAGATCGTCTGGACCAAGGACATAGTTCTGTTGAACCGATGTATCACGCTGCAGCGCGTCAAGCGTGAATTCGAATCTTTGCGTGCCGGTTGGTGTCCACACACCTTTTAGCAAACCGCGTGTCGACATGGTATCGGTTGGATCGAATTCACCGCAGGGTGTCGCACCAAAATCGATATTGCGCGGACAGCCATAGATACCACCATCATTGCGGGCGTTCGTCAGGTTCGGCTCATGCGCCACCTCTTGCGCAAGGCCAGCAACAACTTCAAGATCATCAGACAGCTTTTGACCGAAGGTCAGGGATGACCGCAGGCTTTCGTCAAAGCTGTTGTAGCCCCCTGTCACTTGCACGGCTCTATCCTCGCCACGCAACAAATCCTCTGGATCAATGGTTTCAAACGCGACGATGCCACCAAGCGCGTCGGCGCCCCATAAAACAGATGCTGGGCCGCGCACTATTTCGACGCTCTTTGTGAAATTCAGGTCGAGATAGTCACGTGTGCCGTCGATGATTCTCTCAGCCGTACGTCCGCCGTCAACCTGTATAGCCACACGATTGCCACCCACACCACGAATGGTAAAGCCACTGAACGAACTAAAAGGATCAGCGCCAGATACCTGCCGGAATACGTTCACGCCAGGCAGACGGCGGGTTAACTCTTCGATATCAGTAATCTGACGTTCAGAAATGGTTTCGCCATCAATAACTGTAATATTGGCAGGCACATCTAGCAATTGCTCTCCGACACGGTCAGTAGTCAAAACAATACGCCCCAAAAGCAGGGGGCTTTCTTGTTCTTGTTCTTGCGCAAATGCTGTTGAACCAAGCGCTGAAGCAAGTGCAATGAAATACGCGGTACCGCGCATGAGATTATATTCGGGGGTCAAGACAGGTCTCCGGTCGGCTATGTGATGCTGGCATGGAGAGCTTGCTGAAAAACGGGGCGACACTTTTATCGCGCCCAAGCCGCTGTAGCTGTAGTTTTTCTTGAGTGTTTTTGTCAACTTTTTTCGCGTGAATACAATCTTAAAGTGTGCAATGATCAAAGCGGATCTACAAAAAGATGCCTTTTACCCTGATGGGTGGCACGCAACGCTGACGGCTCGCTCGTTTACAGACGTGATACTGTCCAATTTGTATACCACCTCACGCTGGCGCCGAGGGCCTTGTCAGGCTGTCGGTTCGTTGGTGAATTTACTACACAGATCGAAGGAGGCTGAGCATGTTTGACGCAACTGGGCCGCAGACAGACGGTAACGTTCAGGACAAAATAACACGGCGGTCTGATCGTCGTCTTAAAGGAAGCGCTGTATATGATGCGGTGATTTGAAACGGCTCATCACGTTCTCATGCCGTAGAGTAAGAATGTTCTCCCAGGATTGAGTCAACCTGAGGCGTCACCGCAAGTTCAACAAATAGCTCTCTTATTGCAACCTGGCCGAGTTCAGCACCAACGACCTGTTACCCCTGGCTCAAGAGCCAGCTAACGTTGTGTGGCTTTCCGCAAAGCGAGACGACGACCCGCGCTGATACCGGGGGTCAACTTCAGCTAGCCGCCTCCGCCCGCTTCATCATTTGATGCTCATCCTCAACAAGGCCGACCTTCCAATACCCAGAGATATAGCAATCCTGTTTCGGTAAGCTCCTTTCATGAAGCAAATACTGCCGGATTGCTTTGATCGCAGTGCTCTCGCCAGCAATGCAGGTCT
>ERZ1740062.183-NODE-183-length-47124-cov-6.675221_pt1 | contig 47124 bp, 45 predicted proteins | sample MGYA00581741_ERZ1740062 | MGnify/ENA primary metagenome ERZ1740062 (study PRJEB43018, sample SAMN04849747) | marine metagenome | isolation source: floating plastic debris | place: Pacific Ocean | collected 2008-09-01 | study: EMG produced TPA metagenomics assembly...
GGCGGCTTTCATGGCGGAGGCTTGGGACGCACCCAGGGGACCATCCTGGTGCAGATCTCGGCGGTCGAGGACGTGATGACGGTAATGCCGGAATGGCAACGCCTGCAGAAGCGCTATCCGCAGGTGTTGAAGCCGCTACGGCTGGTCGTGGAAGAGGCCAGGCTGGGCGCGCGTGGCGTGTTCTACCGGGTCCAGGCCGGGGCCTTCGGCTCCAAGGCGGGGGCTGCCGAGGCCTGTGAGGCCCTGGTCGGGGCCGGCCAGGCTTGTTTCGTCGTGGTGCGCTGAGCCGGGCAGGGTGGGGCCGGCCGGCGCCGCCGCCTCGTGGTCAGTGAGTGATGCGAATTTCGCTGTCAGTGACTGCTGCGAAGGGAATCCGCAAGGCGACGAGTTTCCACTCCGGGCCGCGGCCTTCCGCCCAATGGCGGAACTGCTGTTTGGCCCGATGGACGACCTCTTCCTCCGACTGTTCGTGAGCCGAGATGACCTGCTGGTAGATCTCCAGGTGGATCTGATGCTCTTCGTCGTCCAGCTGGAGCTTCACATCGTACTTCGGCACGGCAGACTGCTCCGGTTTTGATTGCGGTTGACCTGCCTTAGGCTAGGACAAGACCCCTTGCACTTTCGTTAAGGGTTAAAAGATCGCCCTAAGGTAGAGTATGGTTAACCGGACGTTACGATCGTCGCCGAACCTACGGCGGCGGTCGAGGGTACCGGCCAGACGATCCCTGGTGAGTTCTACGGTACCAAGGTGCAGAATAGGGTTATACTGGTCTGAAGATCGCTGGGTCGTGGATGCGCGATGGAAAGTGCTAAATCGCTGGGGCAGGTGAACCCCGCAGGGGGGAATATCGAAGCCGCCGGGTTTGCTGAGCTGTCTGTCAGGGCGCTCGAGGGTGTTCCGCTTGCCGTTGCCCTGGCACTGCAAGCCGAGGGTACGCCGGAGCCCGTCCTGGTCCACGGCAACCGGGCTTTCGCGCGGCTGACCGGGCGGAAACCATCGGCCGCAGCGCCTTGCCACATCGGTGAATTGGCGGCGGCGGAGAGGGCGACGTTTCAGCACCGCCGTCTGCGCGACCACTTCCTGGCCGGTGAGGCGGTGGTCGAACAGTTCGTCCTCGAGAGGCCCGATGGCAGCCCCTGTGCGGTGGACTGCCAGTGGACGCCGCTGGAGACCGCCATGGGTGCGGCCCAGGCCTGGAGCGTCACCCTGACCCCGCAGGTCGACGGGAGCGATCTGCGGGGCGCCCTGCTGGCCAGCGAGGCACGTCTCGCGGCGATTTTCGAGTACTCGCCGGTCGATATCTGTCTGAAGGATGCCGAGGGGCGCTACCTGCAGGTCAGCCGGCGCTTCGAGGAGCTTTACGGCGTCAGCAATGAACAGATCAAGGGCAAGCTGCCAGTCGACATGGGTATTGCCGACGGGTGGGCCGCCCAGGTGCGCGCCGTTGACCTGGACGTTCTGGAGAGTTGCGAGGTCCGCGTCTTCGAGGAGCGGATTCCGCTGCCGCAGGGCATCATCGAAGGGCTGACGGTCAAGTTTCCTCTCGTCGATGCGATCGGGAATATCCAGGGCATCGGCACGATCTGCACCGACGTGACCGAACGCAAGGCGGCGGAGCGCGCTTTGATCCGTAGCGAGCTGGAGGCGGCGCGCTCCAAGGCGCTGCTGTCGGAAGCGATCGAGAGCATGACCGATGGGTTCGTGTGGTTCGACAACGACGGACGGCTGGTGCTGTGCAATCAAAAGTACCGGGACCTCTATCCGAAGCTCGCCGAAGACCTGCAGATCGGCGCGTCTTATTCCGAACTCATGAAGCTGGCCTTTGACCGCGACCAGTTCACTGTGCTGGCCGGCGACGAGCGCTCGATCCGTGAGCGGGTGCCGACCGATCCTTTCCCGGAACACCCGATCTTTCGCACCAAGACCAGCGAGGGGCGGTGGATCGAGGCACACAACCACCCGCTGGAGGCGGGCGGTTTCATCGGCATCCGTTTCGATGTGACCGATCAGGTGGCGGCGGAAGAGGCCCTGAAGGAGAGCGAGGGCCGCTTCAAGGACTTCGCCCAGTCGGGACCGGGTGGGTTCTGGGAAATGGACGAGTCTCTCAGGCTTGCATCGTTCCTCGATGTTCAGAAGGAAACCGGGCGCTCGCGACCGTCGGCGAGCGAGGCGACCGGCCGCACCCTGTGGGAACTCTTCGCCGCGGACGTGGAATCGGATCAGTACTGGCGCGCGCTGCGGCGGGACCTGGAAGCACGACGCCCGATCCGGGACCTGAGGGCGGCTTTCGTCAGCCCCGAGGGCGAACGTTTTTTCTGGCGTATCAATGGCAAACCCTACTACGACCGTACCGGCCGCTTTCGCGGCTACCGTGGGGTAGCCGAGGACGTATCGTCCGAAGTCGAGGCACGGCAGCGGGCCGAGGCCGCCGAAGAGCGCCTGATCGATGCCATCGAAAGCATCTCCGGCGGTTTTGCACTGTTCGATGCCGACGACCGGCTGGTGCTGTGCAACCAGATCCATCGGCAACGGGCCTTCGGCGAAGGCCTGCATGTCTTTACCGGCGCCAGTTTTGAGGAGATCGCCCGCGCCAACGCCTACAACGGCTGCATTGCCGGGTTGGACAGTGACGCCAAGCGAGCGGCTTGGGTCCGCGACCGCGTGGCGGCTCATCAGGCGGCGCAGGGCTCCTTCGAGGTCAGCTGGTTCGATGGGCGCAGCTTCCTGATGACCGAACGGCGCACCCACGACGGTGGGATCGCCAGCGTGTCGACCGAGATCACCGAGTTGAAGCAGGCCCGCGAAACCGCTGAGCAGGCCAACCGGGCCAAGACCCGCTTCCTGGCCGCCGCGAGCCATGACCTGCGCCAGCCGTTGCATGCCATGGAGCTCTTCGTCGCCGCCCTGGAGGCGACGGTGGACGACGAGGAGGTGTATTGCATCATCGGCGATCTGCGCGAGGCATTGAACGCGGCAGGACGCCTGCTCAATGCCCTGCTCGATGTGTCGGAACTGGAAAGCGGGAAGTTCGAAGGGCACTTATTGGACTTCCCGGTTCAGCAGTTGCTCGACCGGATGACGCGGGTTTACGGCCCGCAGGCAAGAGAGCGGGGCCTGGAACTGACGGTCGTGCCGTCCAGCCAGGTGATCCACAGCGATCCTAATTTGCTTGAACGCATTCTCGGCAACCTGTTGTCGAATGCCGTGCGCTACACGCCGTCGGGCCGTATCCTGCTTGGCTGCCGGCGGCGGCGCGGTAAGCTGCGGATTGAAGTCTGGGACACCGGCCTGGGCATTCCCGAAGGCGAGCGTCAGAAGATCTTCGAGGAGTTCCACCAGTTGGACAACCAGGCGCGCGAACGCCGGCGCGGCGTCGGTCTTGGTCTGTCCATCGTGCGGCGTCTCGCCAATACTCTGGGCCACGAGATATTCCTGCACTCGGTACGCGGGCAGGGCAGTGTCTTTGCCGTCGAACTGGACCTGACCGGCAAGTCGGTGGCGCTGCTTGGTCCCCATGGCGGACGGCAGGGAGAGCCCCGGATGCAGGCCGACACGTCGGTGCTGGTGATCGACGACGACCAGCAGGTGCGCAAAGGCATGGTCCGCGCCCTGGAGTCCTGGGGATTCAGCGTCCAGAGCGCCAACGACTATGACGAAGCGGTGGAGATCGTGGCCGCCGACCCCGATGCGATCGACCTGGTGATCGCCGATTACCGGCTCCCGAAGGCCTGCAACGGGGTCCGCGCGGCAAGCCGTCTGCGGGTGCTCTGCGGTCGCATGGTGCCGGTTCTCATCGTCACCGCGGACCAGGGGCAGGAGGAGATGCAGGAAATTGCCGACCAGGGCTTTCCCACCTTGCAGAAGCCGGTCAACCCGGAAAGCCTCAGGGCCGCTATCGCCAACCTGCTCAAGGATTTCGCGGTTCCGGCTGCCGATGAGTTCAGGACCTAGCCACGCCCGCAGATCGCGGGGCAGGGTACAGCGATGAGCAGTTGGTTTATCGATGACCTCGGGGTAGGGGTCGGGCTGCTGGCCGGCTTCATCCATCTCTCCGGTATCGTCTCGGCACTTCATGCCGCGGTGCGCACGCGAACGGCGCAGGGCGCGGTGGCCTGGTCGATCTCGTTGATCACCTTTCCCTATCTGGCGCTGCCGCTGTATTGGGTTTTCGGCCGCGGCAAGTTTCATGGTTATGTCGCCGCGCGGCGTTCCGGCGACCTCAAGATCAACCATGTGGCCGAGGCCCTGCAGCGGCAGATTGACGACGGCGGACACCGCGCGGCGTTGCCGGCAACGGCGGTGGAGCAACGGGTCTTCGAACATCTCGCCGGCATGTCGTTCTCCCAGGGCAACCGGATCGAATTGCTCAAGGACGGCGAGGAGGCCTTTGCCGCCATGTTCGCGGCCATCGAGGCCGCGCGGGACTATGTGATAGTTCAGGTCTATATCCTGCGTGACGACGATCTGGGCCGCGACCTGAAATCCCGGCTGGTACGCCGCGCGCTGGACGGCCTGCAGGTGTTCCTGCTTTATGATGAGATCGGCAGCCACGGCCTGCCGCCAGCCTTCTTGCGCGACCTGCGGGGGGCCGGCGTTGCCGCGCATCCCTTCGGGACGACGCAGGGACCGGTCAACCGCTTCCAGCTGAACTTCCGCAATCACCGCAAGATCCTGATCGCAGACGGCCGCCTGGCCTTCGCCGGCGGCCTTAATTTCGGCGACGAGTATCTCGGCCGCAATGCCGCCTTGGGTGCCTGGCGCGATACGCACATGCGGGTGACCGGTCCGGTGGTTCAGGCCATCCAGCTCGCCTTTCTGGAGGATTGGTACTGGGCCGTGCACGAGGTGCCGGAGTTAAACTGGGTGCCGCAAGCCGCCCCGACGGGCGGCCACCGGGTTCTCGCCCTGCCGACCGGGCCCGCCGACCCGCAGGACAGTTGCGAGCTGTTCTTCTTGGCGGCGCTGCGCAGCGCCCGCCGGCGGATCTGGATCGCCAGCCCCTATTTCGTGCCCGACGAGCAGATCGTGGCGGCGCTGGAGCTGGCCCGTCTGCGCGGGGTCGACGTCCGCATCCTGCTGCCGCAGAAGGCGGATCAGTTGGCGGTCTATCTGGCGAGCTTCGCCTACTATCCCCTGGCCGAGCGGACCGGCATCCAGATCTATCGCTATCTGCCCGGATTTCTGCATCAGAAGGTATTGCTGGTGGACGACGACATCGCCACCCTCGGGACGGCGAACCTCGACAACCGCTCGTTCCGGCTGAACTTCGAGCTGTCGCTGGTGGTCTGGGACCAGGGCTTCGCACAAGAGGTCGAGGAGATGCTGCTGGCCGATTTCGCTCTCAGCCGCCAGGTCGCGCCAGGCGAATTGGACGACCGGTCTTTCTGGTTCCGCTTCGGGGTCAGCCTGTCGCGGCTTCTGGCACCGGTGCTTTAGACCGCCTTACATGTTGCTCAAGGCATCGACGGTTCGCAGGATGGCCGGGCCGATCAGCACGACGAAGAGCGGCGGCAAGATGAAGACGATCATCGGAACGGTCAGCAGAGCCGGCAGGCGGGCCGCTTTTTCCTCGGCCTTCATGGCGCGCTCTTCGCGCGATTCGGTTGAGAGGACGCGCAGCGATTGGGCCAGCGGCGTGCCGTAGCGCTCCGCCTGCAACAGGGTACCGACCATACCCCGCAGGACCGTCAGGTCGGTGCGCTTGGCAAGGTTCTGCATCGCCGTGCGACGGTCGGGCAGGAATCCCAGCTCCAGGCCGGTCAGGCTGAACTCGTCGGACAGCTCCGGCGCGGTCTTCTGCATTTCGTCGGCGACCCGCATCAGGGTCGCATCAAGGCTGAGGCCCGCCTCGGCGCAGATCACCATCAGATCCAGCGCATCCGGCAGTGCCTTGCGAATCAGGTCCCGGCGCTTCTGGGCGGCGTTGTAGACCAGAATGTCCGGCAGGTAAGCGCCCAACAGTGTGAGGCCCAACGCCCAAGCAGCCTTCCAGGTCGACGTCATGGAATAGGCATCGAGCCCATAGAGCATGATCAGCGAAACGCCACCGAAGAGGAACGGCAGCGCGAATTTCGCAAAGAAGAAGCGGATGATGGCGTCTTTGGTGCGCCAGCCCGCCCGCATCAGTTTCAGGGTAACCTTGTTGGCCTGCGTGCTGCGCAGCAGCTTCAGCTTCTCGACGACCTGGCGCATGAAGGTCATGCTTGATTGGTTCGATTCCCGGCGGCGCGGGCCCATCATGGACGTGCGCATCTCGCGGCGTCGATCGGCAATCAAACGTGCACGCTGCGCCCCCACATCGCGATGCACAAAGGCAAACCAGACAGCAATGATGCTGACCAGGACCGACAGCGAGGACATGATGATCAGCAGTTCTTCTACCGACATGCCCGGGGGTATCAGATCGGCGAAGGTCATATCTCGAATTTCACCATCTTGTACATCACGCCGATACCCATGGCGAAACTGCAGAAACCGATGAAGACCAGGAAGGCGCCTCGCGGGTCAATCCAGAGATCGGCAATGTAGCCCGGGTTGATCAGCCAGATCAGCAGCGCCATGATAAAAGGCAATGATCCGATGATGTAGGCGCTGGCCTTGGCTTCGGACGACAGGGCCTTGATCTTCAGCTTAAGCTGGCGCCGGCGGCGCAGCACATCGGAGAGGTTCGCCAAGGTTTCCGCCAGGTTACCGCCGGTTTCCGCCTGAATGGCCAACGCCACGGTAAAGAAATTGAACTCCTGAAGGTCCAGGCGGCGGGAAGTCTCCCACATCGCCTCTTCCAGCTGTGCGCCAAGCCGCACCGAGTCCGTTATGCGGCGCAGTTCGATGCCGACGGGATCCGGGACTTCCGCGCCCGCGGTCCGGATTGACTCAGTGATGGGCAGGCCGGAGCGCAGGCCACGCACCATCAGGTCTATTGCATCCGGGAAATTCGCAATGAACTTGGTACGGCGGCGGCTCACCAAAAAGCCGACAGTGGCGTGCGGCAGCATGATGGCCGCAAAGAGGCCTAACAGGAGGGCGACCAGCGGCGGCACCAGGTGAGTAAAGTGCAAAAGCCCGCCGACGAGAACGCCGAGGATCAGACAGATCGTCAGGTACTTGCCAAGCGACGACCGAAGGCCGGCACTGGCCAAACGCAAGCGAAGCAACTCAGGCCGTGGCACCAGTTGCTTGATCAGGTTGTCGATAAACGGGATACCGCTGTCGCTGTCGGACAGGCGGATCGACACAGCTTCCTGCGGTGTCAGATTCCGGCTGTTGCTATGCCTGATCCGATCGATCCGCCGCCGTGTGTGCTTTGTGGTCCCGTTGCCACCGAAGGCGAGCAGGAAGAGCACCAGAACGCCGAGCGCGGGCAGGCCGACCAGCAACCATTCAATGGGAATCTGCCCGAGTTGGAAGGGAAGGTCGATCATCATCCCATGGCCTCGATCAATGGTTTGTCGAGACCGAAGTAGGCGGCCTTGGGGGCGAAGTGAGGCCGCAGGCCGGAGGATTTGAATGTGCCGAGCAGCAAGCCATCCTTGCCCTCGCCCTGGAAGTCGTAGGTAAAGAGGCTCTGGGTGGTGATGATATCGCCTTCCATACCCACGATCTCCTCGATGTGGGTGACGCGGCGCATACCGTCGCGCATGCGGGATATCTGCACGATCAAGTCGATCGCCGAGGCGATCTGCGTGCGGACCGCTTTTGCAGGCAGGTTGTAACCGGCCAGGCCGATCATATTTTCCAGGCGGGTCAGTGCCTCGCGCGGCCGGTTCGCGTGCAGCGTGCCGAGCGAACCATCGTGGCCGGTATTCATGGCCTGCAGCATGTCCACGGCCTCGGAACCGCGGACCTCGCCCAGAATGATGCGGTCGGGGCGCATACGCAGGCCGTTCTTCACCAGATCGCGCATGGTGATCTCACCGCTGCCTTCCAGGTTCGGAGGACGGGTCTCCAGGCGCACCACGTGCGGCTGCTGCAGCTGCAACTCCGCGGCATCCTCGATGGTGACGATGCGCTCGCCGGGATCGATCAACTGCGACATGGCGTTCAGCAGGGTCGTTTTACCCGAACCGGTACCGCCGGAAATCAGGATGTTGAGGCGGCTGCGCGCCGCGATTTTCATCACCACGGCCATGGCCGCGGAGATGTTGTTCTGCCGCTGCATCACATCCAGAGTGATGCCCTTCTTGGAAAACTTACGGATGGAGATCGATGGACCATCGATCGCCAGCGGCGGAATGATGATGTTGACGCGGCTGCCATCCATCAGGCGCGCGTCGACCAGAGGCGTCGTTTCGTCGACACGCCGGCCAATCTGCGAGACGATGCGGCGGGCGATGTTGAGAACGTGCTCGTCGTTCTGGAACGTGACGTCGGTGATTTCCAGTTTGCCGCGCCGCTCGACGTAGACCTGCTTCGGTCCGTTGACCAGGATGTCGGTGACCAGGTCGTCAGCCAGCAACGGCTCGAGGGGGCCCAGGCCCAGCATGTCGTCGAGCATGATATCGACGATTGACTGCTGCTCGGGGGCGTTGAGGTTGAGCTTCTCGTCCAGCACGATCTCACGGACGATCTCACCGATCTGGCGGGTCAGGTCGTCGCGCGGCAGTTGCGAGGCGGCGGAGACGTCGAGCCGCTCCATCACCAGAGGATGGACCTTGTTCTTGGCCGCCGCCACCACGGGCGAGTGTGAGGTCGCCTTGCCTTTGGGATGACCCTCAGGCGGAGTCACCGCGCCGGAACGCGCCTCGGGTACTTCATGGACGCCGAACAGCTCGGCACGCTCGTCCGGCTGCATGGCGCTGCACTGCAGCAGCCAGTCGATCAGGCTGGTGACCAGCTTGCGGCGCTGCAACAGCCCGAGTTTAGCGCCGCTGCGCTCGACCTCATAGCTCAGCAGGTTGCCGATGCGCAGTGCGAGTTCGGGCCGCGGGATGCTGGCGAGATCGTCGTCGCCGAAAAGGGAGAGCACCTTGGGCTGTAGCTGGCGGCGATAGGCCTCCAGGCTCTCGTCCGAGATCCCGCCGTCGGTTACCGCCGGCGCCGGGCCATCGTTGACCGCCCCCACCATGGCCGTCAGCCTGCCTTGAAGAGGCCGAAAAGGCCGCGGGACGGCTTGCGGCCTTTACCTTGGGCCTTGGTTTTGGATTTGATCTTGCCTTTGGCCTTGTCCTGAGGCGCGGCTTTCTCTGGCAGGTGGATGTCACCGGCCATCTTGCGCAACGCCTTGCAAACCCGGGCACGGGCATGGGATTGAGCCAGCGGCTTGCCGGAGTTGGCAGCGGCGTTGAACACCTTCGGTTCGTCGGGCAACTGCACGTCGATCCGGTGTTCCAACGCTTTCTGGAAGTCCTTTACCTGCATGGCCTGCTTGGGGCCCGCGGTGCGGTTGACCACCACGCGCACCGGCGTCTGCGGAGCGACTTCCTGAATGCCCTGAAGCAGGCGCAGGGCATCGCGCAGGCCGGAGAGATTCAGCTCGGTCACCAGAATGATCTCGGTTGCCGCCTCAAACACCCGTCGGCGCACCGCATAGGCTGCCCGCGGCACGTCGACGACAATGGCGTCGTTGGTTCGCCCAAGGGCCTCAAACAGCGCATCGACGGCGTTGGGATTGAACTGCGCCTCGGCGGTGAGGTTTTCCTCCGTCGCCATGATCGACAGGTTGTCGGTCAGCTTTGCGGTTGCACTGGCGATGAACAGACCGTCGACGCGGGCAGGGTTTTCCAGCGCTTCGCGCAGGCCGCGCGTCGGCTCAAGATCCAGGGAAAGGGCGATGGTGCCGAATTCCAGGTCGAGGTCGACCAGCGCGGTCTTGCATTTGCGCTCCTCGGCCAGGATCCAGGCGAGGTTGACCGCCAAAGTACTGGCGCCGACGCCGCCGCGTGACCCGATGACGGCGATACGGACTTTCTGATCCAGCGCGGTTTCCGACACGTGCGGCTGATGGGACTCTTCGGTCCGGTTCAACGCCGAGATCAGCGCCTTTTCCGTCACCGGTTTCACCAGATAGTCGCTGGCACCGGAGTCGACGATCTCCCGGTAGACCGCGATATCGTTGATGGAGCCGATGCCGATGATCTTGGTTTCGTCTGGGATTGCCGTGCTCAACGACAGCATGGCGGTCTGCGGCGATGCCGCCTCGGACACATCGACGATCAACACCGACGGTGCCGCGGTACTGCCGAGGTATTCGATGGCCTGGTTGGGCCCGCCGTCGCGTACCAGAGGTTCGGCGAAATACTCTTTCAACACCGATGCCACGACGGAATGGGTCTGGTTGTCGCCCACGAAGGCAACGCACTCGGCGGCGACCGAAGGCCCCTGGTTCTGTGAGACGACCCGATCCGCTACGCTCATTGGGACTTGGTGTCCTCTTTGATGACCGTGTCAACCTTCGGATCGCCGATACGATAACGCAGGATGGAAAGGCTGGCGCGCTCGGCATCGGCCGGATCGAGCTCCCGCCCGCGGGCCAGGTCGTTCGGATCGGCGATCATGACGGCCAGATTGTAGGCCGTGGAGCAGCCGAAGCCGGCTTCGAAGGACGGTGGGTCCGGCTCCAATGGCTGCGGCTGATCGCAGTCGGGCAACACCGCGACCATCTTGGTGACGGTCAGGCCGATCTCGTCGTCCTGCAGGGCCGCCACACGGGCGACCGTATCGTCCGCCAGGGCGCTCTCGTAGCCGCGGTTGGCCAGTGCCATCCGGACGCTTTCGAGGCGCTGCAGCGTGACACGGTCGTAGGTGGCGCCGCCTTCCAGGGTGCCGGCGACGCTGAGCCGGATCAGGCTGCCCGGTGCCGGATCGGCTTCGCTGATCAGGCGGTCGAGGGCCTGGCGGCCGGTGCGGTCGAGCAGGGCGGTTTCGGCCCCGAAGACGACGCGCTGTTCGAAGACGATGGCCTCGACCTGGTTCTCCGGCGTCGCCGGAATCTGCCGCCACTTGCCGTGGTGGAAGACGACGTTGATGACATCGGCGATCGCCTGGTTTTCCGGGGCGCGGTCCGGGTCGCCAGCGCAGCCCGCGGCGGTCAGGGCGAGGCAGATGGCGACGGTCAGCTTTGATCGTGTGTGACGCGGCATGGCAATCGCCCTTTAGTCCAGAATGAAGCCGGAGTTTTTCGGCGCGCCGCCCAGATTGGTCGCCTGGGCCGGGTTCAATGGCACCGTCTGCGTCGGGGAGGTGTCTTTGCCCGAGGCCAGCGGCGGCGCGCGATAGGGGTCGACCGGCGTGCGCAACTGGTCGGCATCGACGGGGCGGACCACGTAAGGCGTGACGATGATCACCAGTTCGGTCTCGTTGCGCTGAAAGCGGTCGCTCTGAAACAGGGCACCGAGGATCGGCAGATCGCCGAGGCCCGGGATCTTGCGGTGCTCCTGGCTCGTTCCGTCCTGGATCAAGCCGGCGATGGCGAAACTCTGACCCGAGGCGAGCTCGACCGTCGTCTCGGCCCGGCGCGTCGTCAGCGAGGGTACCGCGAAGCCGCCGGCGATGATCTGCGCGGTCGTCGAAAGCTGGCTGACTTCCGGGCGCACCCGCATTGAAATGCGGTTTCGGCCCATCAGGGTCGGGGTGAAGGCCAGGCTGACGCCGAACTGCTTGAATTCGACGGTGATGGTGTCGGCGTCCTGAGCCACCGGAATCGGAAACTCGCCGCCGGCCAGGAAGCTGGCGGTCTGCCCGGACACCGCCGTCAGGTTCGGTTCGGCCAGAATGGTGATCAGGCTGTCCTCGGCAAGGGCATCGATCAGACCATCGATCGAGAAGTCACCGATGGTGCCACCGCCGAACAGCGCATTGACACCGGCCACCGGCGGCAGGGACTGCAGGCCCAGTTGGAAACCGCTGTCGAGGAAGGCATCCCAGCTGAAACCGAACTGGTTGGTCACGTCGCGGGAAACCTCGGCAATGCGCACCCGCAGGTTCACCTGGTTGGGCGCGGTCACGGCCAGACGGTTGATCACTTCGCCGTCGGTGCCCATGAAGCGGGCAGCCAGTCGGCGCGCGTTTTCCGCCTCGGTAGCCGTGGCGACGGCGCCGCTCAGCACGATCGCGCCGTCCACCGAGGAGGCAACGATCTCGCCGTCCAGCACCAGCTCGTTCAGAGCATTCTGCAGGCGGACCAGGCTGTGGCTCACGGTGATGGTCAGGTTGGCGATGACGTTGTCGTTGGCGTCGAGCGCGAAGAGGGACGTCGACCCGACCTTCTTGCCGAACAGGTAGAGCAGGCGGTCAGACTTGGCGGTCACATCGGCGATTGCGGGATTGGCGATGAAGACCGATGACATGGCGCTGTCCAGGCGCAGCAGCTGGCCTTCGTCGATCTCAATGGCGATGGGGTCGCCATTGGTCAGCACGGCACGGCCCTGCAGGGCGGCCTCGGTACTGCCTGCTGTAAGGATAACGACCAACGCGATCAGCGCCGTCGCCCAAATCCTTGAAAACGCGCACATTAACACACCCTTCTAGAAGCGCTGCTCCTGGACTTCATTACCACGGGTAATGTTAACAACCTTCTTACTGCCGCCTTTGCCGCTCCCCACCAGGCGGCTGACTTCAGAATCCCAGGTGTAGGTATCGCCGCGCTCAGGATCGACCTCCTTGAGCGGTTCGCGGGTGGTCGTCAGGCGCTCCAATTCCTCCTCGTCCTTGGCCAGGCTGCGCAGACTGATGGATAGGCTGCCGATTTCACGCACGACAGACATCATCTCGGCCTGCTTCGGCGTGACCTCCAAGGTGAAGTTGTCGGCATAGCTCGGTTTGGCGTTGTCTTCGTCGACCGACTGGTCGATGGCCAGGACCCGGACGTTTTCCAGAATCGTCTCGCTGGCGCGCCGTTCGATGGAGTCCTTGCCGCTCTCTTGATTGATGGAATGTGTCAAAATGATGTCAATCCGGTCGCCGGGAAACACCAGGCCGCTGACGCCCGAGGTGGCGTTCACCCGCATGGCGATGGCCCTGTATCCCGGGCGCAGCACGGCGGCCAGGAACCCTCGCTCACCGGGCCGGATGACCCGTTTGGGGGTGATCGGCTCACCCGCCGTGAAACCGCGGCGCACAACCGCGCCGTAGAGATCTTCGATCTTGATCTCTTCCTCGGTGAAGTAGTTGTCGGGCACCTCTTCGCCCGGCCAGATCTGCCAGCGCAACTGATCTTCCTGCACGAAAACGCCGGTCGGCAACGGGATCTTGGCGACCAGGACCTTGACGCCTTTCGGCTCCGGCGCGACTTGTGCGGCGGCCACCGGTTGGGCGCGCTGGCTGGCGAGCCAGCTTCGCGCCACGACGGTGGTGCCTGCGGTGATCAGCAGCGCCGCTATGATGAGAATGATGTTTCTGGCAGACAAGGGTCAGTCCTCCGAGGCGCCGGTGAGAGCGTGGGTCAGGGCGCGGGGCATGCTCTCAGCCCTGACTCAAGAGTTTCAGTGCGACGAAGAGCCCGCCAGCGGCGATGGCTACGGCATAGGGCATGGGCTGCTTGGCGAAGTTCGCCTCGCTTCGCACGAACAGGAAGTTCGCCGGAATGCCGGCGCGCTGGTATTTGTGGTGGAACCACAGGACCAAGGCCATGATGGCCCCGCAGATCGAGGTGTAGAAGACCAGCGGCACGATCAGCTGCGGACCGGCCCACAGCGTGGCGGCGGCGAACAGCTTCACATCGCCCCCGCCGCATAGCCGCAGCGTGAAGAGAGCGAAGCCCAGAACAAAGGCACCGGCAGCGAAAGCCAGGTGAAGGTGCCAGTCTACGGTGCCGCCCATGACAATGACGTAGGACGGAAACAGCGCCAAAATGGCCAGGCTGTAGCGGTTCGGTACCGTCAGGCTGCGCCAGTCGCTGGCGGCCGCGGCGACGAGCAAGCCCGCAAAGGCAAGGATGGTGAACTCGGCAATGGCGCGAGAGAAATCCGGCATGGCGTGTCTCGATTCAGCCTTTCGACGGGTGGCGAAGTCACAGACTTCGCACGGGCCCGTCGGAAAGAAGATAGGGCCCGGGGAACGTTCCCCGGGCCCTAGCTCTAGTGTCGATGGAGTGAGGGGCCCGGGGGCCCGCCATTCCGTGGCAAGGTATTACGGCGCCGGGGCGGGGGCGGGGGTAGTCGTGGCGCCATCCGCCGCGTTCTGAAGCTCGTCGGACACAACGCCGAAGATGTCTTCCAGGGAGTTACCCACGGCCTGCAGAGCCGCAATAGCGGCAACCGAGACAAGGGCGGCGATCAGGCCATACTCGATAGCCGTGGCGCCAGATTCATCAGACAGAAAGGATTTGATCGTGTTGATCATGATTGCGACCTCCTATGCACGCATATCCAAGACGAATAATCCATCTTCCGCATTAACAAATGGTAAAACGGATTTCTTTTATCTGCGTGAACGGAAGAAATAGTGTATAGAGATCATGCCTTTATTTCTATAATACTTCATTAAAACACAAATATTATTTATTAAAATTTTATTTAGTTGCTAATCCCAAGCCACATATAACGGCTCTAGTCTTCGCGGAAATCTTAGATCGCGCGCGAATGCGGTGGCTGCGCGGTCTCTTCGGGGGCTGAGAATTCTGCTTCGGGCCGGTTCGATTGCGGCGGCGCCGGCAGCGTCAGGTAATGCAGCCGCTTTATTTCCCGCCGGCCGTGGGAGACGGAATCCAGCACCAGGCCGCAGGCCAGGCTGAGGAAAGCCAGGATCATCAGGGCGCAAACCAGGATTGCCGTAGGCAGCCGGGGAACCAGCCCCGTTTCCAGGTAGGTGACGAAGAGGGGGAGGGCGAGGACGACTGACGCCACCGCCAGCACGCCGCCGCTGGCCGAGAAGAATGCCAGCGGGCGTTCCTCCTTGGTCAGGCGGAAGATGGTACGCAGGATGCGGAAGCCGTCCCGGAAGGTACTGAGCTTGCTTACGGAGCCTTCCGGGCGTTCCTTGTAGGCCGTCATCACCTCGCTGACCGGCATGCGCAGTTCCAGGGCATGGACGGTCAGCTCGGTCTCGATCTCGAAGCCCTGGGTCAGGGCCGGGAAGGACTTCACGAAGCGGCGGGAAAACACCCGGTAGCCCGAGAGAATGTCGTTGAAGCGCTTGCCGAAAAGGCTGCTGATGATCTGGGTGAACAGGCGGTTGCCGAAATGGTGGCCCCGGCGATAGGCCTCCTGGCTGGTGTTCTGGCGCGCCGCGTTGACCATGTCCAATTGATCGCGGCAGAGGGTCTCGATCAGCCGGGGCGCGGCGGCGGCGTCGTAGGTGTCGTCGCCGTCGGCCAGCACGTAGATGTCGGCCTCGACATCGGCGAACATGCGGCGCACGACGTTGCCTTTGCCGCGCAGGGGTTCCCGCACCACCACGGCGCCGGCCGCCGCAGCGACCGCACTGGTGCGGTCGGAAGAGGCATTGTCGTAGACGTAGATACGGGCTTGCGGCAGAGCCGCACGGAAGTCACGGACTACCTGGGCGATGGCCGCTTCCTCGTTGTAGCAGGGCAGCAGGACGGCGATGCGCGGACCGCCATGGGGCCACGCCGCAGTCAGGGCCGCCTGCTGGTCGTGTACCGGATTGCGCTGCATCGTCGCTTACCTGCTGGTTTCTCCTGGCGCCGACAGTCTTCCCCGACCGGGGTCAAGATTTCGCTAATTAGGAAAAGCGGCCAAGTGCCCGGATTGAGCCGCTAGCGCGCCACCGCATAGAGTTTGGCGGTTCCGCGCAGGTCGGGGGGCAGCTCAACCGGTGACAGCCAGGCTGGCGGCTGGCCGGAATCGAGGCGCCGGTACAGAGTCTCGGAATATTCCGGATCGGTGAAGGACGCCCGCTCGCCTGGCGTCCCACAGAGCAGGAGCAGGCCGACCTTGCGTTCGTCTATCAACTGCCGGGCCAGGGCATCATCGTGCGCGCTCATGATGCGGTAGCTGTCGAAGATCCCATCACCGTTCCGGTGGTAGGGCGTCGCCAGAACGGAATGGCGGGTGCGGTAGAGCAGCTCCGGGCCGATGTCGACGAAGGTCAGGATGGTTTGTGGCGTTTGAGACCAGCGCGGGTCGCGGTTCAGGTAGTCCGCCAGCGCCGTGACATTGCAGCTCCTCGATGCGGCCCCACTGCCCGCCGTGGCCTGGCTCTGCTCGATGAGCAGCGCCGCACCCATCACGAGGGGACCCAGCAGCATGACGGTCAGGAAGGCGCCGCGCAGCAGGCCGCGGGTGAGGTCGTTGGCAATGTGGCCGCTCCAGCGCAGGTAGCGGTCGAGAGCCACCGCGAAGGCCATGACGAAGGCAATCTCGGCATAGCCGGAAAAGCGCACGTGGCGGACGCTCACGATCCACAGTTCGATGCAAGCCAGGGCGACGAAGAACAGTGGCCAGAAGCGGTGCGATCCACGTTCCCCGATCAGCACCTTGAGCAGCAGTGGAACAGCGACGATGCCGCCGCCGAGGTAGAAGACGAACTTGCCCAGGCTGTCGCGGTCGCGCGGCATGATCGGTTTCATCTCGATGACGCGGTCCAGCCAGATGCCGCGGATGCGTGGGTCCACGTCGACCATCGGGCCGCCAAAGAAGTGCGGAAAGGTGGCGGCGACCAGCAGGCCGGCGGTCCCGGTGCCGAGCACCAGCAGGGTCGCCCGGCCAAACAGCCGCGCGGCCTCGCCGCGGCGCTGCTCGAAGGTCTCGGCGGTGCGCCAGAACAGCAAAATGCAGACGGCGATGAAGAACTGGACGCAGGAGACGCTGTCGTAACTCGGCTCCAATAGCTGCGCCAAGGGCCGTTCGGCAAACAGCGCGGCCAGCAGCATCAGGCTGAGCGCCAGGGCGAACCACTTGTTCTGACCGGCGCGTTCGCGCTCTCCGCACAGCCACGGCAGGCCCATGGCTGTCAGGCAAAGGCCCAGCACCAGCAGGAACTCGACCGAGAGCCAAACCCCGACGCCGCAGGCGACGCCGGCCAGGAAGGCCGGCCGGGCGTCCAGCGGATTACGCAGGCTGCGCAGGATGAAGCCGGCGGCGATCACAAAGACCAGCAGCAACAGGGCGTGATGGTCCGCGCGTCCCAGGATGGAGTAGCTCAGGGCGCCGGGCTGCAGGAACAGGGCGACGGCCGGAAGAAACCAGACAGCCGGCCGGATGAGGGGGCGCAGGGTCCAGATCAGAGCCAGCGCGGTGCCCAGCTGCATCAGCGGCGAAACGACGATTCCGGCTACGTAGAGCGCCTGTTCGAAGCTCATGAAGGGCGCGACCGGCAGGGCGATGAGCATCAGCAGCAGGTCGAAGGGACGGGTCCAGTGCAGCGTGTCGCCGAACGGCGCATTGGCGCGCGCGATGGTACCGTCGAACCAACCCTGGCCCTGATAGAGCTCGTTGACGCGCAACATGCGCATGTAGCTGTCGGGCCCGACAAGGCCGGAGTCGAAAACGGGGACGTCTCGAAAGACGACGAGACAGACATGAACCAGTGCCCAGGTGACGATCAACGCCATCACAGGCAGCAGCTGCCCGGGTCTTACGTGATTTCCGGTATAGGCTGACATGGTTCCGTCACGCGGAGGAGGGGCGGGATCGCGAAGTCGCAATCCTGGGCTGAAACCTCTAAAGTTTGATTAAATCTAGGTCGCGCGAGGAAGGGCGACCAGGCTACGGCGCAGGTTCGACTGGCAGATACGGTTGGTCAGCCAGATGATCAGCCCCGCCAGCATAAGGCCGGCCGGCAGATCGATCAGATAGTGCCAACGAGAGGCAACTGACTCGATACCCACCCAGAAGCAGATCATAAGGCACAGGCCGAACAGGGGGGAGCGCGCATGATGGACGAAGTAGGTCATCACCACTGCGTGCGTGATGTGCAGCGAGGGCATTGCCGCCAACGCTCCGGTGAAGTAGCCGGGCCCCGCTTCGGCGATCCAGGGCATGCCGTACTGCATGACTTGTTGGTGTGCCTGCAGCATGCCGGCCTGGGCTGCGGTAGCCGCCGGGTTCAAGCCATCCTCGTAGATGAAGGGACCGAGCGCCGGGGCAATTAAATAAGAGAGGGCGCCGAGGCTCATGGTCAGCAGAACCGCGATGCAGAATCGCGGATACACCGGGTTTCGCGTGATCGCAAGACTACAGAACCCACTGATGAACATCAGCAGGAAGGCGGCCTGGTACCAGGCGTCAACACTGGGGACCAACGTGAAGTACGTTGAGCGGATCCAAAAGAACATGTCCACCACTGGCTGCAGCGCCCGGTCAACGGCGAAATAGGAATCGTCGTAAAGGTTCGGGTTGATCACTTGGACCCAGGTTTTCAGGCTGAAGTGAAAATAGGTCACCACCAGAAACAGCAGCATCAGCGTTAAGTCCACGGCGACCAACTGCCATAGCGGCTGCGCCCCGTCATCGCCCTTACCGATGAGGGACTTGCAAAGGCGCAGAACGACGTAGAGGAGGATGGCGACTGACACCGGCAGAACCGCACTGACGCCGAGTGCGGCGCTAACGCGTTCGCGGGGGATCGACAGGGGCGCCCCATAGATGGCGGCAATGGCGAGTGAGATCGCGGAGAAGGCTGCCACGATCGCAATCGCCGCCGCCAGGTGATTAGGCAGGCTCAAGAATCGTTGGATCAGGCCCAGGGAACGATTGCCCAGGGAACGATTGCCCAGGGAACGATAGCCGGCGGCACCGGCGGGCATTGCCGGCGCCCGGCCCCGAATGCCGGTGGAACTGACCATCGTATCGTCTCCCTCGACCGGGCAGTGCTTTCAGGCAGCGGCACGGCAAGGGCTACGCACAGGAATTCCGCCCGCAAAGACTGCAGGGAGGCATCATTGCGATGAACGGTTTAGGGCAGGTTAACGTAGGAGGTGAGGGCCAATCGTCCGGCGGGCCAGTCCGTCAGACGTGAAAGGACTCGCCGCAGCCGCAGCGGCCTTTTTCGTTGGGATTGGTGAACACGAAGCCGCTGTGGAACTTGTCCTCGACGTAGTCCATCTCGCTGCCCAGCAGGAACATCACCGCGGTGGGCTCGATGAAGATCTTCACGCCCTTGTCCTCGACGATGTCTTCCAGCTTGCGCTGTTCCTTGGCGTACTCGACCACGTAGCTCATGCCCGAGCAGCCCTTGGTGTTTACACCCACGCGCAAACCCAGGACGGGCTCCTCGCTCCTGGCGATGAGGTCCTTCACGCGGTTCGCGGCCGCGTCGGTCAGCGTGATCATGTTCGCAATAGCCATGGTCTTTCTATGTCCTACCCGTGAAATATAGGGAGTCCCGTCCCGCGATGAAAGGGGGCCGACAACGCATTGATTTTCCTAAAACATTCCCAGCGCAAGCTGGGCGTCTTCCGACATCCGCTCCGGCGTCCAGGGCGGATTCCAGGTGAGGGTCACCTGCACTTCGCCGACCCCTTGGGTGCCGGCGACCGCCTCGGCAACCTGCTGCGGCATCTCGCCGGCGACCGGACAGGCCGGGGCGGTCAGCGTCATCTCGATGGCGACCGACCCATCGGCGTGGATGTCGAGGCCATAGATCAGGCCCAGGTCGTAGATGTTGACCGGGATCTCGGGGTCGTGGACCTGGCGGATGGCGTTCTCCACCGTCTCGCGGTCGGCCGCCGGCACCCCCGGCTGCAGCGGCGCGCCAGCGCGCGCGGTAAGGCCTTCCGGCGCCGCGCCGAAGCCGAAGGTGTCCATGCCTAAGGGGTGGTCGCTCATCGCCCTTAATCCTATTCCGTCGTTGTTTCACCGCCGCCCTTCAGGGCCGCGGTCATGGCGTGCCAGGCCAGGGTGGCGCACTTGACCCTGGCCGGGAAGGCGCGCACACCGGAGAGCACCTGCAGGCGCTCCAGGGCGTCACGGTCCTCCGCAGCCGCCTGCGCCAGCGTGAAGTCCGCCTCGGTGCAGAGGCGGTGGAAATCCTCGAATAAACGACCGGCCTCTGCCTCGGTCTTACCGGTTAGCAGCTCGGTCATCAGAGAGGCCGAGGCGATCGAGATGGCGCAGCCTCGGCCCTCGAAGGCGCAGTCGGCGATGCGCCCGGCATCGTCGGTCTGCAGGTAGACGGTCACCTGGTCGCCGCACAGGGGGTTGTAGCCGCGCGCCTCATGGTTCGCCGCCGCCGGATGCCGGTGGTTCCGCGGATGCTTGCCGTGATCGAGGATCACTTCCTGGTAGAGGTCGCGCAGCACGTCTTCCATGGGTTCAGCCGAAGATGTCCTTCACTTTTTCCAGCGCCTGGGCCAGCACGTCGATCTCCTGCGGGGTATTGTACAGCCCCAGGGAGGCGCGGGCCGTGGCCGGCAGTCCGAAGCGTTCCATCAGCGGCTGGGCGCAGTGGTGGCCGACGCGGATGGCGACCCCCTCGCGATCCACGATGGTGCCGATGTCGTGCGGGTGAATGCCGTCCAGCACGAAGGAGACGATGCTGGCCTTCTCCTTGGCCGTGCCGACGATGGTCAGCCCCTCGACCTGCCGCAGGCGCTCGGTGGCGTAAGCCAGCAGCCCGGCCTCGTGGGCGGCGATGGCGTCCATGCCGATGGCGTTCACGTAGTCGATGGCGGCGCCCAGGCCGATGGCCTCCACGATGGGCGGGGTGCCGGCCTCGAAGCGGTGCGGCGGATCGGCGTAGGTCGTCTTGGCGAAGCTGACCGAGCGGATCATGTCGCCGCCGCCCATGAAGGGCGGCATGTCTTTCAGCAGCTCGGCCTTGCCGTACAGCACGCCGATGGCCGTCGGGCCATACAGCTTGTGGCCGGTGAAGGCGTAGAAGTCGGCATCCAGGTCGCGCACGTCGACCTTGCCGTGAACCACCGCCTGGGCGCCGTCGACCAGGACCGGCACGCCGGCCTTGTGGGCGAGGCGGATGATCTCCTTCATCGGCGTGACGGTGCCCAGCACGTTGGAGACGTGGGTGAGGGCGACCAGCTTGGTCCGGGGGCTCAGCATACTTTCGTAGGCATCGAGCCGGAAGCTGCCGTCCTCGGCGATCGGCACGACTTTCAGGGTGATGCCGCGGCGGTCCCGCAGCAGCTGCCAGGGCACGATGTTGGCGTGGTGCTCCATCTCCGAGATGATCACCTCGTCGCCTTGCCTCAGGCGCTCGCCGAAACTCTGCGCCACCAGGTTGATCGCCTCGGTGACGTTGCGGGTAAAGACGATCTCCTGGTCCGAGCCGGCATTGAGGAAGCGCGCCACCTTCGTCCGTACACCCTCATAGCGGTCGGTCAGGTGCTGGCTGAAGTAGTAGGCGCCGCGATGCACATTGGCATAGCCGGTGCGATAGACATCATCCATGGCCTCCAGCACTGCCGTCGGCTTCTGGGCCGAGGCGCCGCTGTCCAGATAGACCAGGGGCTTGCCGTGTACGTGCTGATTCAGAATGGGAAAATCACGGCGTACGCGGGCGACGTCGAAAGCCAGGGTCGAGTTGTCGCCTGACAGCGGCGCAGTGGTTGCCAGTCCGTGTGTGGTCATATCAAAGCTCCCCGCGGCGGTCGGCCAGCCAGTGGCCGATGGAGGCCATCAGCGCCGGGCAGATGCCCTGGGCCGCGATGTTGTGGACGCTCTCGGCCAGGAAGGCCTCGATCAGCATGGCGCGGGCGGCCTTTTCCGGGATGCCGCGGGCCCGGAGGTAGAACAGGGCGTCATGGTCCAGGTCGCCGGCGGTGGCGCCGTGGCTGCAGACCACATCGTCGGCATAGATCTCCAGCTCCGGCTTGGTGTCGATCTCGGCCTTGTCGGACAGCAGCAGCACCTTGCTCAACTGGTGGCCGTTGGTGTGCTGGGCATCGCGGTGGACGGTGATCTTGCCCTGGAAGACGGCGCGGGCCTGATCGTCCACCACGCCCTTGAAGACCTCGCTGCACGCCGTGTTGGGCACCAGGTGGTCGATCTTCGTGGTGTTGTCACAGTGCTGATCGCCGCGCACCAGATAGGCGCCGTTCAGGTGGCAGTTGGCCCCTTCGCCGGTTAACCGCACGGCGATCTCGTTACGCGACAGCCGGGCGCCGGTGGTCATGCCGAAGGCATCGTAGAGCGCGTTGGCCGCCACCTCGGCGTGGACCGTGGCGGTGTGGAAGGCGTTCAAGGCATCGGCCTGCAGCTTGTAGTGATGCAGCACCGCGCCGTCGGCGAGGGACACTTCCGTGCCGCTGTTGGCGTAGTAGGGCTGCTCCCCCATGTGCGTGTAATGCTCGATCAGGGTGGCCTGGCTGCGCGGCGCCAGGACAATCAGATTGCGCGGGTGATAGGCCAGCGGCCGGTCGCCGGCGCCGCCCAGATGAATCACTTCGATCGGGTCGTGCAGCACGGTCCCCTCGGCAAGACGCAGCACGAAGCCATTCATCATCATCGCGGTATTCAGCGCCAGCAGCGGCTGGTCGCTGTCGCCCGACAAGCTGCCCAACTGCGCTTCCAGCCAGTCGGGGTCCTTCGCCAGCATCTCGCGCAGGGTGGTCAACTCGGCGCCCGCGGGCAGGGTGCCCAGGGTCGAGAGGTCGGCGCGGTGGTGGCCGTCGACGAAGACCAGCCGGTGACTGTCGGAGGCGGCCGGCAGCAGGCTCGGCGCGCGGTCGATGGAGATGCAGGCACGCGGCGCACCGGTGGCGCCGAAGCCGACCTTTTCCAGCGGCCTGAGGCTGGTGTATTTCCACGATTCCTGACGTGGCGTGGGCAGGCCCTTGGCGGAGAACTCGGCCAGCGCGGACTCGCGCAACCGGCTCAGCCAGGGCAGGCCTTGGCCGGGCAGGGCGTCGCGCAGAACGCCGTAGTGATCGCTGAACGTTGCGTCGCTCATAAGAACCGCCTCACGCCGCCGCGCCGGAGGCAAACTCGGCATAGCCGGTCTTCTCCAGCTCCAGGGCCAGCTCCTTGCCGCCGCTCGCCCGGATGCGGCCGCCGGCCAGTACGTGGACATGGTCCGGCACGATGTAATCGAGCAGGCGCTGATAGTGGGTGATCACCAGCAGGGCGTTGTCCGGGCTGCGCAGCAGGTTCACCGATTCAGAAACGGTCTTCAGCGCGTCGATGTCGAGGCCGGAATCCGTCTCGTCGAGAATCGCCAGGCTCGGCTCCAGCACCGCCATCTGCAGCGCCTCGTTGCGCTTCTTCTCGCCGCCGGAAAAGCCGACGTTGACGGCCCGCTTCAGCATGTCGTCGCTCATGTGCAGCATCTTGGTCTTGGTGCGCACCAGCTTCACGAACTGCATGGCGTCCAGCTCGCCTTCGCCGCGGTAGCGCCGCACCGAATTCAGCGCTTCCTTCAGGAAAGTCGTGTTGGGCACGCCGGGAATTTCCACCGGATACTGGAAGGCCAGGAAGACACCTTCGCCGGCGCGCTCTTCCGGCGCCATCTCCAGCAGGTTCTTGCCTTTGAAGGTCACTTCGCCTTCGGTCACCTCATAGCCTTCGCGCCCGCTCAGCACGTAGGAGAGGGTGGACTTGCCAGAGCCGTTCGGCCCCATGATGGCGTGGACTTCGCCCGCCTTCACGGTCAGGTCGATCCCCTTCAGGATCTCCTTGCCGTCGACGGTGGCGTGCAGGTTCTTGATCTCAAGCATGTCTTCGCTGCGATCCTTGTTACGCTTGTTGTCTTGGTTTAGCCGACGCTGCCTTCCAGGGAGATGCCGACCAGCTTCTGCGCTTCGACGGCGAACTCCATGGGCAGCTGCTGCATGACCTCGCGGCAGAAGCCGTTGACCACCAGGGCGACGGCGTCTTCCTCGGACATGCCGCGCTGGCGGCAGTAGAAAAGCTGGTCCTCGCTGATACGTGACGTCGTCGCCTCGTGCTCGACGATGGCCTTGCGGTTCTTGTTCTCGATGTAGGGCACCGTGTGGGCGCCACACTTGTCGCCGATCAGCAGAGAGTCGCACTGGGTAAAGTTGCGGGCACCCTCCGCCTTGGCGCCGATACGCACCAGGCCGCGGTAGGTCGAGTCCGAACGGCCGGCCGAGATGCCCTTGGCGATAATGCGCGAGCGCGTGTTCTTGCCCAGGTGGATCATCTTGGTGCCGGTGTCGGCCTGCTGGCGGTTGTTGGTGATGGCGATGGAGTAGAACTCGCCGACCGAATTGTCGCCCTGCAGGATGCAGCTCGGGTACTTCCAGGTGATCGCCGAGCCGGTCTCGACCTGGGTCCAGGAGATCTTGGAATTGCGGCCGCGGCAGGCGCCGCGCTTGGTGACGAAGTTATAGATGCCACCCTTGCCGTCCTCGTCGCCGGGATACCAGTTCTGCACCGTGGAGTACTTGATCTCGGCGTCGTCCAGGGTGATCAGTTCGACCACCGCGGCGTGGAGCTGGTTCTCGTCGCGCATCGGCGCGGTGCAGCCCTCCAGATAGGAGACGTAGGAGCCTTCATCCGCGATGATCAGGGTGCGCTCGAACTGGCCGGTGTTCTGCGCATTGATGCGGAAATAGGTGCTCAACTCCATCGGGCAGCGCACCCCCTTGGGGATGTAGACGAAGGAGCCGTCGGTGAAGACCGCCGAGTTCAGGCAGGCGTGCTTGTTGTCGCCGTAAGGCACCACCGAGCCGAGGTACTTCTTCACCAGCTCAGGATGGTTCTTCACCGCCTCGGAGATCGGGCAGAAGATGACGCCGACGTCTTCCAGGTTCTTCTTGAAGGTGGTCGCCACGGAGACGCTGTCGAACACCGCGTCGACGGCGACGCCGGCCAGCATCTTCTGCTCGTTGAGGGGGATGCCCAGCTTGGCGTAAGTCTCCAGCAGCTTGGGGTCGACCTCGTCGAGGCTCTTGGGACCATCGTCGGGCGACTTCGGTGCCGAATAGTAGTAGGAATCCTGATAGTCGATCGGCGGGAATTGCACCTTGGACCACTGCGGCTCAGGCATGGTCAGCCAGTGCCGGAAGGCCTTCAGGCGCCATTCCAGCAGCCACTCCGGCTCGCCCTTCTTGGCCGAAATAAACCGGACGGTGTCTTCGCTCAGGCCCTTGGGCGCGGTCTCCGACTCGATATCGGTGATGAACCCGTACTTGTACTTATCGAGGGCCCGGACCTGTTCGACAGTCTCGACTGTGGCTGCCATTTACTCACTCTCCTGCGACGTTCGAATGCTTGTGCCGCTCGCTTGGGTTACGGCTTGCCGGCCGGATTGGGGGCGCCGGCTTCCTTTTTGACGCCCGAGGCCAAACTCCCCGACGCCAGATCGCCCGAGGGGATTCCGAAGGCGGGCGGAAACACCATCATGTCGGCCAGGCTGACCGAGGTCAGCGCGTGGCGGATGGCGCCGTTGACCTTGTTCCAGTTGCCGCGCATGGGGCCGAAGGCCTCCGAATCGCAGGAGTCCGCCGCGCCGTCGACGCAGGCGGTCAGGGCGATCGGGCCTTCCATGGCCTGGATGATCTGCGCCACGGTGATCTCTTCCGGATCCGCCCCCAGGGTGTAGCCGCCGCTGGCCCCGCGCTGGGAAACCACCAGCTTGGCGCGGCCCAGCAGGTTCAGCAGCTTGGCCACGGTCGGCAGCGGGACCCCGGTATCGTCGGAGATCTGCTGCGCCGAGCGGGTTTCGCCGCCGCGCAGAGCCATCTGGGACATCACCACAACGGCGTAGTCGGTAAGCCGGTTTAACCGGAACATGGGGAAACCTCAATCCATACCAATCTAGTAAGGTTTAAATATAAGATATCGCGGCAGAATCAAGTGATAACCGTTCGCAACCGTCGGGAATTGCCGGCCGATGGCGGCGGGGCGGGGGAGCGTCAGGCCGTGCGGCCCATTGCCACCTGTACCAATTTACGAGGCGCGGGGGGTTGCTTTTGTATCGCTTGCTCCCATAGTTTTTAGGCACTTGGCCGCCGCTTCGTTTCCTGGGTGGCCGACACGAAACGAGAATCGCAGCCCCACGCGAACGAACAGAACCGGAGAGCCAATATGCGCGTCAAGAGCGCCCTTACCATCATGACCTTCACTGCCGCCGTGGCGTTGGCCGGGCCGGCGTTTGCCGAGGGCGATGCCGCCAAAGGCGAGAAAGTCTTCAACAAGTGCAAAGCCTGCCACAGCGTGGATGCGGGCAAAAACAAGGTCGGGCCGAGCCTGCACAACATCCTCGGACGCACCCCCGGTACGGTCGAGGGTTTCAAGTACTCCAAGGCAATGGAGGAATTCGGCGCCGATCACGTGTGGGACGACGAGACGCTGCACACCTATCTCGAAAAGCCGAAGGATCTGGTCAAGGGGACCAAGATGGCCTTCGTCGGCTTGAAGAAGGAAGATGACCGCGACGACGTGATCGCTTATCTGAAGCAGTTCAGCGAATAACGCGACGCGCCTCGGATTGCCGAGAAGCCGGGCTTTTGCCCGGCTTCTTTTTTTGGGTGGCTAGGCGAGGCCGAGAAACCCGCGGACCGGCGGAACCAGCAGGACAGCCAGATAGGCGAGATAACCCAACAGCAGCACCGCGCCTTCCCAGCGTTGAACCGTTGCGCGGGTCAGGGCGAAGACGATCAGCAGGCCGGTGGCGGCCAGCATGACCCAGGAGTCGAAATCGAGGATCTCCAGGGGCACCGCGATCGGCCGGTAGAGCGCCGTCACGCCCAGGATGCCCAGCAGGTTGAAGATGTTGCTGCCGATGATGTTGCCAAGGGCGACGTCGCCATGGCGGCGCAGCGCGGCGACGACGGAGGTGACCAGTTCGGGCAGCGAGGTGCCGACCGCGACGATGGTGAGCCCGATGATCGCCTCCGAGATGCCGAACGCGCGCGCCAGATCCACCGCGGCCTCGATCAGCAGATTGGCGCCCAGGACGATGCCCAGCAGCCCGGAAATCGTGAGTCCCAGATAAAGGGGCAGGGCGGCAGACCGCGGCGGTGTGTCCTCGACTTCCTCGGCCAAGTGGGCCATCGCCTCGTCCTTGATGCCCCGCCGCTCGCCCCAGTAGGAGCCGATGGTATAGATCAGCAGCAGCGCGACGAAGGCGAGCCCCCACCAGCGCCCGATCTCGCCCAGGGAAAAGACGAAGATCGTCAGTACACTGGCGCCGGCCAGCACTGGTCCGTTGATGCGGAAGGTACCGGCCACCACGGCGATCGGCGCGATCAGGGCGGATAGCCCGAGGATCAGCAGAATATTGGCGATGTTGCTGCCGACCACGTTGCCGACCGCGATACCGGCCGCGCCGAGGCGGGCGGCTTCCAGGCTGGCGACCAGTTCCGGCAAAGAGGTGCCGAAACCGACCAAGGTGAGACCGATGACCAGCGGGGACACCTTCAGGTGCTGGGCGACCCCCACCGCGCCGCGCACGAAGAGATCGCCGCAGACCAGCAGCAGGGCGAGCCCGCCGAAGAGCTGGAGATAGGTCACGGGACGCGGACAGGCTGGTCGCTTGCGGCAGCCTCCGGGGCCTGACCGGCAGCGGCCTGAACAGCATTGGTCTGGGCGTCAGCAGGCAGGCTGCCCTCCCGGCGCAGCGGCGGCAGGTGAAGCAGCAACGACGAAGCGACGAAGATGCTGGAGTAGGTGCCGACGGCGATACCCCAGACCAGAGCCAGCGAGAAGTTGCGCAGCACCGGGCCGCCGAAGATCAGCAACGCGGCCACGGCGAGCAGGGTGGTGCCGCTGGTCAGTAGGGTGCGCCGCAAGGTCTGGTTCACACTGCGGTCGATCAGTTCATTCATCGGCATCGACTTGTAGTGGCGCAGGTTCTCGCGCACGCGGTCGAAAACGACCACGGTGTCGTTGATCGAATAGCCGGCGATGGTCAGCAGCGCGGCCAGGATCGTCAGGTTGAATTCCAGATGGAACACCGCGAACAGGCCGAAGGTGGCAATGATGTCGTGGAAGGTCGTCAGCACTGCGGCGAGTCCGAATTGCCACTCGAAGCGGAACCAGACGTAGACGCCGATCAGCACCACCGCGAGCAACGCGGCCAGCAGGCCGTCGCGCAGCAGTTCATGGCTCACCTGCGGACCGATGGCCTCGGTACGGCGGATCTCAAAGCCCGGGGTCAGCAGCGACTTCACCGCGGCAATGGCGTGCTCCTGGCCGGAAGGACCGCCGGGTTGCTCCTGCAGGCGGATCAGCAGATCGCGGTCGCCGCCCAGAGCCTGCAGGGTGACGTCACCGAGCTTCAGCGCGTCCAACTGGCCGCGCAGCGTCCCCAGGTCGACGGGGGTCGTGGCCCGCGCCTCGATCAGCAGGCCGCCGGCGTAGTCGACGCCCAGGTTGAGGCCGAGGCCCCAGAGCGCCGCCAGGGAAACGAGGGTGAGGAGGAGGGTGAAAGCGAAAGCCGCTTTCCGCCACCGCATGAAACGGAAGCGGGTATCGTCGGGAACCAGCCGCAGCGGGCGCATGCCCTTGGTGCCTCAATAAAGGCCTTGAAAGCCGTCGCGGCCGGCCGATGGCAGGGATGCGCCGCCCGGCGGGGCCGAAGGCCTGAACAAGATCGATTGGCTAGATGGGGAGCTGCCGTGGCGTTGTGAAGCCCCCTCGCTGGCGATTGCTGTGCCAAGAGGCTCGACAGAATCCCTCCGGTCTTTTAACACTCCCGACACCCTAAAAACCGCCGGTGAGCCCCCGGACGAGCGTCCAGGCACGCACCCAGGCAAGAACGACCAAAAGGCAGGGACATGCAGGCAGACGCCCCCACCGACGTGACCGTCGTCGACCACCCCCTGGTGCAGCACAAGCTGACGATCATGCGCGACAAGGACACCGCGCTGCCCGAGTTCCGGCGCCTGCTGCGGGAAATCAGCCTGCTGCTGGCCTACGAGGTAACGCGGAACCTGGAGCTGAAGCAGGTCGAGGTGGAGACCCCGGTGGCAACCACCTCGGCGCCGCTGCTGGCCCGGCCGGAGCCCTGCCTGATCACCATCCTGCGCGCCGGCAACGGCCTGCTGGACGGCATGCTGGACCTGATCCCCTCCGCCTCGGTCGGCCACGTCGGCCTCTACCGCGACCCCAAGACCCTCGAAGCCATCGAGTACTACTACAAGGTTCCCAAGGACATGGGGCGCCGTTTGACCATCGTGGTCGATCCCATGCTGGCGACCGGCCATACCGCGGTCGCCGCCCTCGACATGCTGAAGCGGGACGGCGCCAAGGACATCAGCTTCGTCTGCCTGGTGGCGGCGCCGGAGGGCATCGCCGAGCTGCGCCAGGCCCATCCCGACGTGCCGATCTTTACCGCGGCCGTCGACGAGCGCCTCAACGACAAGGGCTACATCGTGCCCGGTCTGGGCGATGCCGGCGACCGCATCTTCGGCACCAAATAAACGACCTCAAGCGGCGTGCGGCCGGCGCAGCAGGCCGGTCGCCAGAATGAGAACGGCGGCTGCCAGGCAAAGGCCGGCCATGGCGAAGAACGGCAGGCCGGGGCCGTTCGAATAGAGCGCACCGGCCAGCAGCATGGTGCCGCCCATGGCCAGGCCGCCGGATAGCGCCGAGTAGAGGCTCTGCATCGAGGCGGCAAGGCGCGGCGGCGTCGAGCGGGTGATGTAGTGCATCGCCGCCAGATGCGTCGCCGCGAAGGTGGCGGCATGCAGGACCTGCACCACCGCCAGCACGGCGACATCGCTGCTCAACCCGGTGACCGACCAGCGCAAGGTGCCCAGCAATCCGGCGGCCAACATCAGCGGGGCCGGGGCGATGCGGGCGCCGAGCCGGCGGCTGAAGGCGAAGAACAGAATTTCCGCCACCACCCCCTCGGTCCACAGCATCGCAATGGTCGTCTCGCCGATCCCGGCACTGCGCCAGGCCAGGCTGGAGAAGCCGTAGTAGGCCGCGTGGCTGGCCTGGATCAGCGCCGAGGCGAGCAGGACCGTCAGGGTGCCGCGCTGGGCAAACAGGCGCAGGACGCGGCGCAGGGTGACCTCTTCCGCCGGGTCCGCCGGGGCCCCCACCGCGGCGCGGCCGGGCAGGGCGACCGCGGCCAGGCACCCCAGCGCCAGCGGCCCCATCACCAGCCACAGCACCCACTCGGCATCGTAGGCGGCCAGCAAACGGCCGGTGACGAGGCTGCCGGCGATGAAGGCCAGGCTGCCCCACAGGCGGATGCGTCCGTAGTCCAGGGAATAGCGGTAGACCACGGCCATGGTCTGGGTTTCGGCCAGGGGGATCAGCAAGGGGAAGCTCGCCGACGCCACCAGATGCAGCGCCAGGATCCAGGCGAAGCCCTGGGCCGGGACAAAGGCCGCGAAGGTCGCCAGGCTGACCGCCGTCAGCAGCACGATGGTGCCCTTGCTCCAGCCGGCCCGGTCGGACAGGTGGGCGAGGCTCGGATTGGCGATCACCTTGATCCACGAGCCCAGCGCCAGCAGCAGGCCGATCTCGGCGGCGCTCAGCCCCCGCGCTTCCAGCCACAGCGGCCAGAACGGCAGGTAGGCGCCGATCGCCGCGAAAAGCGTTGCGTAGTACAGGGCGTAGCGACGGCTGATCGCCTGGGGAGACATGGGAGCCACGATAGGGTTACGGGGCGGCGCCCCCCAGCAGCTATCCCCCGGGCAGGCTTGGTGCAAGCCGAAACTGGGCGCGGCGGCGTTGCGCGCTGCGTCGGACCTGCGCCAAGATGGATCGATGCGCTTCGAGTTGATTCCCCATAGCCCCGGCATCGGCGGCTATCTCGCCGAATTCCATGCTGGTCCGGACGTCGGCCGGCGCTGGGCGGAAGGCTCGCTGTTCATGGACGGCGACGTCTTCGAGGCGCTGGTTTTCAACATCGGCGCCTTCACGCTGAAGAAGCCGGTGGTCACCGTCCAGGGCGATGCCCTGGGACGCCTGGCCGACGAATTGGAGGACGTCGCGCGGCAGGTCTCCCATGCCGACAGTCCCAAGGCGATCTGGCCCTATACCGCCGGCTACGGCTACACCCAGTTCAACGCGATACGCGACTGGCCGGGTGAGCGTCAGGCCTTCACGCACATGCTGCGCGAACTGGGCGCCTGGGCCCGCAGCGCGCAAGCGGACGGCACGCCGCTCACCATCCGCAGCATGTAGAGGAGCTAGGAGAACGCCTTGAAGGCGATGAGCGTGAAGGTGTCTTTGATGCCGGAGAGCGTCTGGATCTTCTCGTTGACGAAGTGCCCGATGTCGGCGCCGTCTTCCAGGTAGCACTTGACCAGCAGGTCGTACTGGCCAGAGGTCGAATGCACTTCCGAGACCTGCTCGACGTCCTGCACCAGTTCGTCGGCTACCGTATAGGCCTTGCCGAGGTCGCACTTGATCATGATGAAGATGGTCTGCATGGCATCCTGTCGCTTTTTGTCCGCCGATTGCGGGACTCGACTCCTCTGGCGCCATCATAACCGCTTGCGGGCGGAGTCCAAGCCGTGAGCGATGCGACCGGGCGCCGTGCGGCGGCGGATTATCGGGTCCGCGGCGCGCGGTTGACCGACGTGCCCCGTTTGGCAGCCGTGGAGGTCGCCGCCGCGGCCCGCTTTGCCGATATCGGCCTGCCGCGCATTGCCCGGGGCCGGCCGACCAGTGAGGCGGAATACCGCGCGGCCGTGGCGGCGGGGCGGCTTTGGGTGGTCGAGGACGCGGCGGAAACGGTCGTCGGGCTGGCGATCGCCGACAGAGTCGACGGCGAGGGCTACCTCGCCGAAATCGCCGTCCATCCGGACCATGCCGGCCGCCGGCTCGCCGCACGGATGATAAAGGCTGTCGCGGCCTGGGCGGCGGAGCAGGGCTATCGAAGCCTGAGCCTCACCACGTTCCGCGACGTGCCGTGGAACCGACCCTACTACCTACGGCTGGGATTTTCGGTGGTGGAGGAGGCCGAAGCGGGCCCCGAACTGCGGGCGATCCGCGCCGGCGAGCGAAAGCGCGGACTGGATAAACTCAGTCCGCGCCTCTGCATGCGCCGGAATATCGAAAAGGAAACTTAGGCGACCTGGGCCGGGCGCAGCATGAAGGCGGGGATGTGATCGCCGAAAGCGGTCTCACCGGGCGCCGGCCCATCGTCGTCGTCATCTTTGTTGCGCGACCGCGAGCGGCGGGCGGGCCGTCGCTCCTCCCGGGCCTCCCGGGTGCCCCTGGACGAGGCTGGGGGCGCAGACGGAGCTGCAGAGGCCGTCGCCGGCTCCTGTGCCTCTTCTTCGTGCTGAGGCTCGAAGGCCACAACGTCCTGCGCCTCGGCTTCGGCTTCGACCTTCGCCTCGATCTCAGCGGGCACGGCCTCGGCTTCCTCGCTCTTGGCCTCGTCGCTCGGCGCGGCACGGCGTTCGCCGCCACGGCCACGGCCGCCGCGATCGCTGCTCCTGTCGCGGCCACCACCGTCTCGGCCAGCGCTCTTGGCGCCAGTGCGGCCGCCACGGCGACGGCCCCGGCCGCGATCTTCCTCGCCTGCCTCTTCGGGGCTCCAGGCTGCTTCGTCACCCAGCTTCACTTCGGGAATGGTCATGCCGAGCATGCTGACGACATTGGCCAGGTACTTGTTCTCTTCCGGGAAGGCCAGGGTGAAGGCCTTGCCGCTGCGCCCCGCGCGGCCGGTGCGGCCGATGCGGTGCACGTAGTCCTCCGGGTTGGAGGGCACGTCGAAATTGAACACGTGGGAGACCGCCGGGATATCCAGGCCGCGCGCCGCCACGTCGGAGCAGCACAGGATCTGCACCTTGCCGTCCTTGAAGGAGGCCAGGGTTTCCATGCGCACCGGCTGAGCCATGTCGCCGTGCAGCGCGGCGACGGAATAGCCGTGGCGCTCCATCGAGCGGAACACGACGTCGACGTCACGCTTGCGGTTGCAGAACACCAGCGCCGATTTCATCGCGTCGCCTTCCTGGGCGATCAGCGCGCGCAAGGCAGCGCGCTTGTCCTTGGCGGCGCCGCGCAGCTTCACCAGGCCCTGGGTCACCGTCTGGGCCGCGGAGGCCGGCGGGTCGACCGAGATGGCCTTGGGGTTCAGCAAGAACTTGTCGGCCAGTCGGCGAATCTCCGGCGGCATGGTGGCCGAGAAGAACAGCGTCTGGCGGATTTTCGGCAGCAGGCCGACGATGCGCTCGACGTCCGGCATGAAGCCCATGTCCAGCATGCGGTCGGCTTCGTCGATGACCAGGATCTTCACGTCGGCGAGCAGGATCTTGCCACGCTCGAACAGGTCGATCAGGCGGCCCGGCGTGGCGATCAGCACGTCGACGCCCCGGTCCAGCTTCTGCTCCTGTTCGACGAAGGAGGAGCCGCCGATGAGCAGCGCCATCGACAGCTTGCCGTACTTGCCGTAGAGTTCGAAGTTCTCGGACACCTGGGCCGCCAGCTCGCGCGTCGGCGCGATGATCAGCGAACGCGGCATGCGCGCGCGGGCCCGGCCGCTCGACAGGATGTCGATCATCGGCAGGGTGAAGCCTGCCGTCTTTCCGGTGCCGGTCTGGGCGCAGCCCAAAACGTCGCGTCCCATCAGGACCACCGGGATGGCTTTTTCCTGAATGGGGGTCGGAGTGGTGTAGCCCACTTCCTGAACGGCCCTAAGGACCTCTGGACTCAGTCCAAGATCTTCGAACGTCATGTAATCCGTATTTCAGTTTGGAGTATGTTGGTCGATTGAACTTCTAACAATCGAACGTGGCCGGATCATAGGATTTAGGCCACTAATGTCAATCATAACTACCGGATAACTGCCGAAATTCTTAGGCGAATGACGGCCGGCCCGTTGGCCTGAGTATAATGTTGCGATATCCTGGCACTTATATGGTTAACATTTCTCAAGACCAAATGGGGCGGTCTGCTGACTCTTTCAAGAGCGCAGCCCTGCTTTTGGTCGATATCCAGGAACGGCTGGCCCCCGCGATCCCGGAAGCGCCGGGCGTGGTGGCGCGAATATCGGCCCTGATCGACGCGGCCAGAGAATCCCGCCTGCCGATACTTGCCAGCGAACAGTATTCGCAAGGCCTCGGCCCCACGGTGGCGGCATTGCGCGACAAACTGGCCCCCGACGAGATCATCGAGAAGATCCATTTCGCCGCCCCGCGCGAGGCGGCCTTCGCATCGGCCCTGCAGGCCCGTGGCATTCGCCACTGTGTCGTCGTCGGCATGGAAGCCCATGTCTGCGTCCTGCAGAGCGCGCTCGCCTTGCTGGACAAAGGTCTCGCCGTCACCCTGGTGGCCGACGCCGTCGCCTCGCGGGTCGATCTGAATCGCCGGGTCGCGCTGGCCCGGCTGGGCCGGGCCGGGGCCGTGGTGACCGACAGCGCCGCCCTGCTGGATGCCTGGACCGCACCGGCCGCCTGAACCATCTGGCTCCTGAATTGGCGGCCCCTGAGTTGTCGCAAGCGGGGGAATCGCCCAGAATAGGTCTTTCTTCCAGCCCTTCCGGAACCCCGGCCCTCCATGTCAGACAAGATACCTCTCGCCCTGCTGCCCGGCCTGCTGTGCGATGCAGCGCTGTGGCAGCCGCAGATCGACGCCCTCTCCGATATCGCCGACTGCCGGGTCGCCGACCTGACACGCCACGACACCACCGCCACCATGGCCGAAAGCGTGCTGGAGGCGATGCCCGAACGCTTCGCCCTGGCCAGTCTCTCCATGGGCGGCTACGTGGCGCTGGAGATCATGGCGCAGGCGCCGGAGCGGGTCGTCCGCCTGGCGCTGCTCGATACCCGGGCCCAGACCGACAGTGAAGAAACCGCGGCCCGCCGCCGCGGTCTCATCGAGCTGGCGGAGAAGGGGCAGTTCAAGGGGGTGACGCCGCGCCTGCTGCCACAGTTCATCCACACCGCGCGGCTCGACGACGCGGCCCTGACAGGAACCGTCCAGGGCATGGCCGAGCGCGTCGGCAAGGAGGCCTTCATCCGCCAGCAGCGCGCCATCATGAGCCGACGCGACCACGGCGCCACCCTGGTCACCATTCACGTGCCGACCCTGGTGCTGTGCGGCCGCGAGGACGTGCTGACGCCGCTGGCCGACCATCAGGCGATGGCCGCCGGCATTGCCAATGCGCGTCTGGTGGTGATCGAGGACTGCGGCCACCTGTCGACCCTGGAGCGGCCGGCGGAGGTCAATGCGGCGCTGCGCCGCTGGCTGCAGGCGGAAGCCTGACCGTCTGCTTGGCGGCTTATTTGGCGGCCGACGGCGTGTCCTGGCCGTCTTCTTCGGTATCGTGGGTCAAGTCGACGGTGGAGACCGTCTGCGCCAGGTTCAGCGATTCGGTAAAGGCGACGTGTTCCTCGACCGGTGCCGGGGCGCGCTTCGACATGCGGTAGAGGGCAAAGGCGGCGAGGCAAAGTTGCACCGCCGCGGTCATGCCGAAGAGGGCATCGGGGCCGAGGAAGCGGGTGAGGGTGGAGGTGACCAGCGGGCCGATCACCGCCCCCAGGGCGAAAACCAGCAGCAGGCCGCTGGCCGCCTCGACGTAGCCATCGGGCTCGACGTAGTCGTTCATGTGGGCGACCGACAGGCCGTAGATCGGAAAGGCGAAGAGCCCGAAGAGGAACACCAGGGCCATCAGGCTGACGCCCCAGGACGGCGCCCACAACACGACCAGCGCGCCGGCGAGGGCCGAGCCGCAGGCAGCGCCGATGATGACCCGGCGGCGGTCCATCTTGTCGGAGAGCCGGCCGAGCGGCCATTGGCCGAGCGCGCCGGCGATCACCGCCACGCTCATGAAGATGGCGACGCCCCAGGTGTTGGCGCCCTTGGCCTGGGCGAAGACCGGGGCCAGCGCCCAGAACGAGCCGTTGGCCAGGCCGACCGCGAAACAACCGATGACGCCGACCGGCGACAGCTTGTAGAGGTGGCCGACGCGGATCTTCACCGACTGGACCGGCGCCGGTGCCTCGGCGCGGGTCAGCGCGACCGGCACCGCGGCGAGGGAGACCAGGATGGAGGCGAGCAGGAACAGCGGGAAGCCTTCCGGCCGGTCGAGGCCCAGCATCAGTTGGCCGATGGTGATCACCGTCAGGTTGATGATGGTGTAGAGCGAAAAGACGAAGCCGCGCGTCTCGTTGGTCGACTTCTCGTTGAGCCAGCTCTCGATGATCATGTAGATCACCGCAAAGCAGAAGCCGGTCATCGCGCGCAGCACCCACCAAAGATAGGGGCTGAGAAACAGCGCGTGCACCAGCACGACGCACGACGCGATGGCAACCAGCGCGGTGAAGGCGCGGATATGGCCGGCCCGCCGGATCAGGCGCGGCCCGTACAGGCAGCCGGCGGCAAAGCCGAAGAAGTAGGACGAGCCCAGGATGCCGATCTCGGTGGCCGAAAAGGCTTCCAGGTTCGCTCGCACCGGCAGCAGCGTGCCCTGCAGGCCGTTGCCCATCAGCAGCAGGGCAACGCTCAGCAGCAGCGCGGTAATGGGGGCGAAGGCGGCGGTCATCGCCGGTGCGCGGTCATGGGGCAGGGTTCCGTCATGGCGACTGCCCCTCTAACACATACGGGGCGCCGGCGCGAGGGGGCCTCGCCCGCCAGCGCCCGCCAGTCGGTCTGCCCTTAGACGTCCAGCTCGTGGACGAAGCGGGCGTTGTCCTGGATGAAGGCGAAACGCAGCTCCGGCTTGCGGCCCATCAGCTGCTCGACCAGATCCGACGTCTTCTTCTCTTCGGCGGCCGGACTCTCGTCCTGGGCGCCGGCGATGGTGACCCGCAGCAGGGTGCGTTTGCCGGGGTCCATGGTGGTTTCCTTCAACTGCCTGGCCGGCATCTCGCCCAGACCCTTGAAGCGGCTGACCTCGATTTTGCCGCGCCCCTTGAAGTGCGACGTCATCATCTTATCCTTCTCGGCGTCGTCCATGGCATAGACGCTGTCGCCGCCCTGGGTCAGTCGGTAGAGCGGCGGCTGCGCGAGGAACAGCCGGCCGCTTTCGATGAGGCCGGGCATCTCGCGGTAGAAGAAGGTGATCAGCAGCGACGCGATGTGGGCGCCGTCGACGTCGGCGTCGGTCATGATGATGATGCGCTCGTAGCGCAGCTTGTCGGGATCGAAGCTGGCGCGCAGACCGCAGCCCAGGGCCAGGGCAATGTCCGAGATTTCCTGGTTGCCTTTCAGCTTGTCCGCGGACGCGCTGGCGACGTTGAGGATCTTGCCGCGCAGCGGCAGCACCGCCTGGGTCTCGCGCGAGCGCGCCTGCTTGGCCGAGCCGCCGGCGGAATCGCCCTCCACCAGGAATATCTCGGTGCCGTCTGAGCTGCTGCGCGAGCAGTCGGAAGGCTTGCCCGGCAGCCGCAGCTTGCGGGTCGCCGTCTTGCGGCTCTGCTCCTTTTCCTGGCGCCGGCGCTGGCGTTCGTCGGCGCGCTCGATGACGCGCTCCAGCAGCAGGCGGGCGCGCTCGGGATGCGCCGTCAGCCAGTGATCGAAGTGGTCCTTGATCGAGGTCTCGACCAGCTTGGTGGCGCCGACGGTGACCAGCTTCTCCTTGGTCTGGCCCTGGAACTGCGGGTCGCCGATGAACAGCGACAGCATGGCGCAGGCGCCGCCGCACAGGTCGTCGGAGTTCACCGCGCCGGCCTTCTTGTTGCCGACCATGTCCGCATAGGCCTTCAGGCTGCGCAGCAGGCCCGAGCGCAGGCCGGCTTCATGGCTGCCGCCCTCGGGCGTCGGCACGGTGTTGCAGTAGGACTGAAGGAAGCCGTCTTCGTCGAGCGGCCAGGAGATCGCCCACTCGACGCGGCCTTGTTCGTCGGTGAACTTGGCCTCGCCGACGAAGGGCTCCGGCGTCAGCGTCTTGCGCTTGTCGAGCATCGAGGCCAGGAAGTCGGACAGGCCGTTGGGGAAGTGGATGTTGTCCTTCTCCGGCGTCGCGTCGCCCTTGCCGAGAAGACTCTTGTCGCAGCTCCAGCGGATCTCGACACCGCGGTACAGATAGGCCTTGGAGCGCGCCATGCGGTAGAGCGCCGCCGGCTGGAACGAAGCTTCCTTGCCGAAGATCTCCGGGTCGGGATGGAAGGAGATCGTGGTGCCGCGCCGGTTTTTCACCGGCGTGCCCTTGCTGAGCTTGGAGGTCGGCGCGCCCTTGCTGTAGCTCTGCACGTAGAGCTTCTGATCGCGCGCGACCTCGACCGTCAGGTCGTCGGACAGCGCGTTGACCACGGACACGCCGACACCGTGCAGGCCGCCGGAGGTCGCGTAGGTCTTCTGCGAGAACTTGGCGCCGGAGTGCAGCGTGGTGAGGATCACTTCCAGTGCGGACTTCGGCTTGAACTTCGGGTGCGGATCGACCGGAATGCCGCGGCCGTTGTCGCTGACCACCACGCGGTTGTCGGGCTGCAACTCCAGTTCGATGCGCGAAGCATGGCCGGCCACCGCCTCGTCCATGGCGTTGTCCAGCACCTCGGCCACCAGATGGTGCATGGCGCGTTCGTCGCTGCCGCCGATGTACATGCCGGGGCGCCGGCGCACCGGTTCCAGGCCTTCCAGGACCTCGATGTCCTTGGCCGAATAGCCGGACTGCTTGTCGGCGGATGGTTTGCCGGGGGATTTCTTGGGAGCTGATTGGAAGAGGTCTGCCATCTTGGCCTATGTTATCAACGACGTCTTAACGATCCGGCCCGGTTAACGATTCGGGTTGGACACGGGGCGGGCCCGGAGTCGGACGAATCGGGATGGGAGAATCGCCCATAAAGTAGCGTATCTTATCCGGAGCCCCGATATCTAGTTAGGGAGAGGCCTTCTGTCCATGCCTTCCATGATCCACTCGCCCATGCCCCACTTGCCCATGCCCCACTTGCCCATGACCCACCCGCCGGCCACCCGCCATGCCCGCTGATCCGCGAGCGGGCGGGGCCGGGGCGCCGCGCGGCTCCCTGGCGACCCGCACCCTGGCCTTGCCGGCCGACGCCAACCCCAACGTCGACATCTTCGGCGGCTGGGTGCTGGCGCAGATGGATATCGCCGGCGGCATCACCGCCGGGGCCCGCGCCCGCGGCCGCGTCGCCACCGTCGCGGTCGATGCCATGGTGTTCCACCGCCCGGTCTATGTCGGCGACGTGCTGTGTACCTACGCGGACATCATCCGCATCGGACGGACGTCCATCGCCATCAACATCGAGGCCTGGGCCCTGCGCGGCACCCTCAGCGACCGGGTCCTGGACGACCATGTGAAGGTGACCGAGGGGACCTTTACCCTGGTCGCCATCGACGACGCCGGCCGCCCGCGCCCGGTGCCTGAGGAGGGCTAGGCATGCCGGCCATGAAACCGCTCGCTGTCGCTTGCCTGGCGATCCTGCTGCCGCTCGCCCCGGCATGGGCCGGTGAGGCCGATGTCGTGGGCGCCGAGGCGGCGCAGGAAAGCGACGGGACCTGGCGCTTCAGCGTCTCCGTGCGTCATGGCGACGAGGGCTGGGACCACTATGCCGACCGCTGGCAGGTGGAAACGCCGGAAGGACGGGTGCTGGGGACCCGGGTGTTGCTGCACCCCCACGAGGCCGAGCAGCCCTTTACCCGGACACTGGGCGGGGTGATCGTGCCGCCGGAGGTGACCGAGGTGGTCATCCGAGCGCATGATTCGGTGCATGGCGACGGCGGCAAGGTGTTCCGGCTGACCCTGCCGCGCTGATCCCGCCTCCGGGATTCAGGCCCCGAGCTTGCGCCACAGGCGGAAAGGCGCGCCGGGCTCCTCGCGCGCCACCCAATCGTAGGGCAGGGCGCGCCAGGGCATGACCCGGTTGGTGAGGTTGTCCAGCACATAGACGCCCCGGTCGCTGTGGACCAGCAGAACCGCGTGGCCGCGGCCACGGTCCAGCCGGCAGGCGGCGAGGGTCAGGGCGCCGCGCGGAAAGTCCTGCCCGCCGGTGAGCACCGCCAGCTTGCGGATGGCGAAGTCCTCGCAGTCGCCTTCACGGGCCCCGACCTCCCAGATATCGCGTCCGGGGTCGTCGCGATAGTGGAGCCGGGCGTTGATCGCCTTGTTCACCTTCATCAGCAAGGCAGCGCGGCCGACCGTCATCCGGACCGGCGACAGGGGGGTGCCGGCGGGATCCAGCTCCGGGTGGGCGCGCAGCAGGGCAAACCATGCCGCGGGGGCCGGGGTGAAATCACCGGCCGACATCGGCGAGGAAGCCGGCAGTGGGCCCTGCGGTCCGCTCATCGCGGCCTGCGCGGCGAACGGCAGGGCCGCGCCGGCCGCGAGGCTGCCCAGGCCGCAAAGCAGGTGTCGTCGTGACAGCAATGGGATACTCCAACGTGGTAATCCGTTGGAGCTAGAGGTAGAGACTTACTTGTTGTCTGGGCGTGATTTATTGGGGGTGTTTGTATGATAGAAAAATACAAACACGGGAACATTCGGAATAAATTAAGAAAAAATTAGCTTTCTCGCTTGAGGTTGTGGCAATTTTTTAATCTTCCCCTAACTTTTATTAAGGTTTTTACATACATTTCTTCTTTTTCACTTAGAATCCCGGTAATTAGCCTGAATCATACCCGACCTGCCAGATGATTTCTTGTGTTGGTGCCGTGATCTCTGCGCGGCAGGAGTGTGATCGAAAGAAAGCCGTTCTGTGATTTCGCGGTCGCGTTAACCTATTGTTAACCAAATTTGCCGGGGGGCTGGCGCCGGTCCGCTGCGGCAAAAGAAAACCCCGCCGGCAGGCTGCCGGCGGGGTCTCTGCGATCGCGGCGGACGGTGAAGCCGTCCGCCAGGTTTCAGCCCTCAGGCCTCAGACCTCAGACCGAGTAGTACATCTTGTACTCGATCGGGTGCGGCGCGTGCTCGAAGGCGAAGATCTCTTCCCACTTCAGATCCATGTAGGCATCGATCTGGTCGCGGCTGAAGACGTCGCCGGCAAGCAGGAACTCGTGATCGGCTTCCAGGGCCTCCATGGCTTCCCGCAGGGAACCGCAGACCGTCGGCACGCCGGCCAGTTCCTCCGGCGGCAGGTCGTAGAGGTCCTTGTCCATCGGGTCGCCCGGATGGAGCTTGTTTTTGATGCCGTCCAGGCCGGCCATCATCATCGCCGCGAAGGCGAGGTACGGATTGGCGGTCGGATCGGGGAAACGCACTTCGACGCGCTTGGCCTTGGGGCTCTCGCCGTAGGGGATACGGCAGGAGGCCGAACGGTTGCGCGCCGAGTAGGCGAGCAGCACGGGAGCCTCGAAGCCCGGGATCAGGCGCTTGTAGCTGTTGGTCGACGGGTTGGTGAAGGCGTTCAGCGCCTTGGCGTGCTTGATGATGCCGCCGATGTAGAACAGGCACATGTCCGACAGGCCGGCATAACCGTCACCGGCGAACAGCGGCTTGCCGTCCTTCCAGATCGACTGGTGGGTGTGCATGCCCGAACCGTTGTCCCCGGCCACCGGCTTCGGCATGAACGTTGCCGACTTGCCGTACTGATGGGCGACCTGGTGAACCACGTACTTGTAGATCTGCATGTGGTCGGCGGCGGTGATCATGGTCTGGAACTTGGTGCCCAGCTCATGCTGCGACGGCGCAACCTCGTGGTGGTGCTTTTCGATCGCCAGGCCCATCTCGCCCATGACCTTCAGCATCTCGCCGCGCAGGTCCATGGCCGAGTCGACCGGCGGCACCGGGAAGTAGCCGCCCTTGATGCCCGGACGGTGGCCCAGGTTGCCTTCCTCGAACATCGAGCCGGTGTTGTAGGGACCTTCCTCGGAATCGATGAAGTAGAAGGTCTGGTTCGACGAGACATCGAAGCGCACGTCGTCGAACACGAAGAACTCGGCTTCCGGGCCCCAGTAGGAGGTGTCGCCGATGCCGCTCGCCTTCAGATGCTCCTGCGCGCGCAGGGCGGTCGAACGCGGGTCGCGGCTGTAAAGCTCGCCGGTCGAGGGCTCCACGATGTTGCAGAACAGGATCAGCTGCGGAAGGTTGCAGAAGGGATCCATCACGGCCGAGCTGAGGTCCGGGCGCAGGATCATGTCGGACTCGTTGATTGCCTTCCAGCCGGCAATCGACGACCCATCGAACATGATGCCTTCGTTGAGCGCATCTTCGTCGACCGCGTCCACGTGCATGGCCAGGTGCTGCCACTTGCCGCGCGGATCCGTGAAGCGATAGTCGACGTAGACGATGTTCTTCTCTTTGATCATCTCAAGGATGGTTTTGGCGTCTGACATGGATGCTCTTTCCGTTTCTTCTCAAACATTGATTGTGACGTTGGCTTCGGACTGGCGATGCCCGCCAATCAAAAGCCGGGGCCGTTGACCTTGCTACCTATGCAATCCCATTCCCCGGGATGCGGTCCGGCTTGCCTAGACGGCAGCCGCGCCGCGCTCGCCGGTGCGAATGCGAATGGACTCCTCGATCGCGCTGACGAAAATCTTGCCGTCGCCGATGCGCCCGGTGTGAGCCGCCTGTTGGATTGCCTCCACGGCGCGCTCGACCAGATCGTCTTCCAGCACCACCTCGACCTTTACCTTCGGCAGGAAATCGACGACGTACTCGGCGCCACGGTAAAGCTCGGTATGGCCCTTCTGGCGGCCGAAGCCCTTGGCCTCGGTCACGGTGATGCCCTTGATACCGACCTCGTGCAGCGCTTCCTTTACCTCATCCAGCTTGAACGGCTTGATGATCGCTTCGATCTTCTTCATTGCGTCTTTGGATCCCGTATCTCTGCCCGAATATCCGCCGGGTAACTGTTGCTTGGTTCATTCGCTGGCGAACCAATCTCGACTTTCGCCTAAGCACGCGGCGTGCCAAGTCTCCGGTTGCCATCAAATCCTACGGTTTTGCCTCCCACCGGCAGCGGACTGGCCCGGGCCGGTTCCGCTGGTGCACAACAACTAAGCAGTTTGCGCGCAAACTAATCATGCGGAACGGGTTTCCCGTTCGGCCAGGTGGCCGGCGATGCGGTCCAGGGCGCTGCGGATGTTGTCCTGGGAATTGGCGTAGGAGAGGCGCAGGTACCCCTCGCCGTAGCGCCCGAAGGAGGTGCCGGCGATGGTCGCGACACCGGCCTGCTCCAGCAGTTCGACTTCCAGGGTCTTGGCCGGGATGCCCGTGCCGGAAATGTTCGGAAAGGCATAGAAGGCGCCCGCCGGGTCGACGCACGAGACGCCGGGGATGGCATTCAACGAGCGGTGGATGAGCCGGCGGCGCATGTCGAAGGCGGTCATCATATCAGCCACGGCGTCCTGCGGGCCGCGTAGCGCGGCGAGCCCGGCGTACTGGGCGGCCGCGTTGACGCAGGAGTGGCAGTTGATGGCCAGGCGCGTGGCCGCGTCGACCAGAGCCTTCGGCCAGACCGCGAAGCCGAGGCGCCAGCCGGTCATCGCGTAGGTCTTGCTCCAGCCGTCCAGCATGATCACGCGGTCGCGGATTTCCGGATACTGCAGCAGGCTGACGTGCTCGCGCCCGTGGTAGAGCATCTGGCTGTAGATCTCGTCGGAGAGGATCGCGACGTCGGGATGGGCCGAGAGCCCCTCGACCAGGCGGTCGACCTCTTCGCGCGGTGTCACGCCGCCGGTCGGGTTGGCCGGACTGTTGAGGATGATCAGCCGCGTCTTCGGCGTAATGAGATCCAGCACCTCCTCGGCGGAGAAGGCGAAGCCATTGGCTTCGCTGAGCGGGATCGGCACCGCCGTGGCGCCGGAGAAGTTGATCACCGACTCGTAGATCGGAAAGCCCGGATTGGGATAGAGGATTTCTGCACCCGGCTCGCCGAACATCAGGACGGCGAAGAACATGGTGACCTTGCCGCCGGGCACCACCACCACGTTGGCGGGATCGACGCTGACCCGGTGGCGCAGTTCCAGATCCTCGGCGACGGCCTCGCGCAGTTCCAGGATGCCGTTGGCCGGCGTGTAGCCGTGGTGGCCGTCGCGCAGCGCCTTCACGGCGGCCTCGACGACGTGCTCCGGGGTCTGGAAATCCGGCTGACCGATGCCGAGATTGATGATGTCGCGGCCCTGCGCCTCCAGCTGCTTGGCCCGCGCCAGCACCTCGAAGGCGCTCTCGGTTCCCAGCCGCGCGACGGCGGCTGCGGTCTTAAGCATCGACGCCCCTCCCGCCTGATCCCTGTTGCCGGAAATTCGCCCGCACACTAGGGCAGAGGAGGGGCCGCCCGCAAGCCGGCAACGCGCCCGAACAGAACGTCTCGGAGAACCCCTCGGAAAACGGCTCAGCGCGCACTTGACGGCTGCCAGTCGGGGGTCTAAACACGCCCATCCGCCGCGCCGGCAGGCGTGCGCGTCCCGGGATGTTCCTGTCCGGGCCGATGGTGGCTGTAGCTCAGTTGGTTAGAGCGCCGGTTTGTGGTACCGGAGGTCGTGGGTTCAAACCCCATCAGCCACCCCAAGTTTCCCCGATAGTCGCCGACTGACGCCCCTGCCGTGAAGCTGGGGCGTCCGGCTTATGACAGCGGCATGAAATCTGTCGTTGCCCGCGGCCGCCGGCCCGGAGCTCCGGTTGACAATCCGGGCTTCCCGCCTATGGTTTCCACACCCTCAAAATAGGCAGCGCAGCGGCGCCCATGACAGGCTCATGGTCGTCTTTGCAGCATTTCGCCTAACGCAAAGCGTGTAACCTTGATGAAAACTAGCGGGAGGACGGACCCATAGCCACCGAGACCAGCGAAGAACTCCAGAGCGATCACGACGATCAATCCGATACCATCGGCGGACGCATCGCCCGGGCCCGCGAAGCGGCCGGTCTGACGGTCGCCCAGGCGGCCCGCCGCCTGGGGGTCAAGACCGTGACCTGGCAAGGCTGGGAAAACGATCGCGCGGAGCCGCGCTCGAACAAACTGCTGCTCATGGCCGGCAGTTTCAGCGTCAGCCCGACCTGGCTGCTGACCGGCTACGGCGACGGCCCGACCGAGGTCATGGACGATGAAGTCCAGATTTTGCGCCAGGAGCTGCGGTCCGTCGCCCAGGACGTCGCCTCGGCGCAGACGCGCCTGAATGCGGTGCTCGAGCGGCTGGAGACCTTTCACACCTACAATCACGTCGAGCCGAACTGAGGCGATCCGTCCGGGCCTGACCCGACCCGATTGGGGTTAGTTGGCGGAAAACGGCGCTTCGCCGCCCGGCGTCGTCCAGCCGGCGGCCGGCCGGTCGTCCTGCAGGCTCCCGATCAACTCCGCAAGGCTCCAGGATACCGGCTCGGGCTCGGGGCCAAGCGGCAGGGCCAGGGCGAATCCGATGGCGCAGGCACCGTCGCTGTCGGCGCTGAGGTCGGAGGTCAATTCGAAAGGCCCGAGTGGCTGGCGGAACCCCAGGCGGCCTTCCGAGACACGGTCGAGCGGACGATGGGTGAGCGCGACCTGCGCCGCGCTGCCCTCGTCGAAAAGCCACTCGGCGTTCATTCCTAAAAGCGTGATCTGGGGCAGCGGTGCCACGTCGTATTCGACGATGCCTTGCTGCCGCCCGCCGCCGAGCCCGGGAAGGCCGGCGAGGCCGAGCGCCAGACGGCCGGCGCTCTGCCGTTCCTCGGCCCCTTGCTCGGAAAACCGGGTGGTGACAGTGAAGCGGTGATCGGCACTGAGCCGGTCCAGCCGCAGGCCGCTTTTCGCCGTCATCCGCAGGTCCCGCTGGCCCGATTCCCACTCATCCAGGGCAACCGATAGCCCGACCGGCAGTTGCCCGCCGGCGCCGAGGTCCAGCCGGCTGGTGCCGCCGAACCGGCTGCTGCGCACCAGAGGATCCCCCTCGTCGTTCTGGCCGTCGTCCTGGCTCCGGTTGAGGTAGCCGAGGTACTCGATATGGCGCGCCGTCAGCGCCACGCTGCCGAAGGCAAAGCCGGCACCGGCCTCGCCAAAGGGTTGCTCGCTGGGAAAGAGGACGAGGTCGAGGTCTTCGGCATGCCCGGAGTCCGGGAGGGCGAGGCACCAGGCGGCGATCAGGCAGAGCAAAACCAGGCCGCGCAAGCCGGCGCGCCGGCAGGAGGCGGCGCTGTGATGCGAAAAAAGATGTCTGCAGGGCGTTCTGGCTGGGAAACGCACGGGCGACGAGTCTCGCTAGCAGGGTTAATCAGTGATTAAGAAAAGCTATAATAAAAACCTTAAAATCTCATAAACCATACCGGCCATTTTTCGTTTCACGTGAAACAGATTACTTATTCGTCAAGATGTAGACGAACGAAGCGATCAATACTTCAAGTAAATAAATTCACATTTAGTATTTGGCGAAATTTATTGTTGCCGCGGAATATCGCCGCCGGTGTTGTCGGGCCTGTGGCATGATTGTGGTCATAGAAAGATTTCAAATTCTTACCGCCGACACCGCTATTTTGTTTTTGTTGTACTTCTCCCGATTGGCGATGGCGGCAGGCGGCAATAAAGCCGTCCGGGAGGCGTCCGGCGAGCGGGCCTTTTACTTGCGAGGGGCGGGGCCTCTATCGCTGGGGGGACCGAAGCCGCTAAGCTGCGCCCAGGTGGCACCGAAGCTCGCGGTGCCGAAAACAGGCGGACGGCCTGTGCCGTTTGGGGAAATCCGGGCGAAATACAGGTGGGAGATACGGGTGAGTGAGTCTTTGAAGGCCCGCATGCGGGCCGGGACGGCGGTGTACGGCTTCTGGATCGAGTTGTTCAGCCCGACGGCGGCGGAGGTGATGGCGGCGGCCGGTTATGACTGCGCCATGATCGACCTGGAGCACGGCGCCGCCGACCTGGGCGACGCGGTCGCCGTCATGCGGGCGATGAACGGCAGCGGCTGTACGCCCCTGGTGCGCGTTCCGGCCAACGATGCGGCCTGGATCAAGCGAGTACTCGATGCCGGCGCCGCCGGCGTGATGATCCCGGCGGTCAACGATGCCGCCGAGGCCGAGGCGGCGGTGGCCGCCTGCCATTATCCGCCACGCGGTATCCGCGGCATGGCGGCGCCGATCGTACGTGCGGCGGGTTATGGCGTCGACTGGCGCGGCTATGTCGACGCGATCGGCCGTTCGGTGCTGACGATCTGCCAGATCGAGACCCGCGCGGCAGTGGACAATGTGGCGGAAATCGTCGCGGTGCCCGGTCTCGACATGGTCTTCATCGGTCCTTTCGACCTCTCGGCCAGCCTTGGCTACATGGGCGAGCCCGATCACCCGGACGTACGCGCGGCCATCGGCGCGGTGGAGGCGGCCGCCAAGGCCGCCGGCTGCCTGCTGGGCGCGATTCCGACCCCGGAGCGCAGCGTGAAGGCGCTTTATGACGCCGGCTACGATCTGGTGCTGGCCGACGGCGACCTGGTGTTCCTGCGCGAGGGCGCGCTGGCCGGCGTGGCCGCCCTGAGAGAGATTACGGGGCGCCAATGACGGCGCCCCGGCTGCCTGGCGGTCGGGCTGTGCCCGACGATCTGGCGATCCTTACCACCACCCAGATGTACGAGGCGGATCGCCTGGCGATCGCCGCCGGCGTG
>ERZ1740062.184-NODE-184-length-46961-cov-6.417900_pt1 | contig 46961 bp, 74 predicted proteins | sample MGYA00581741_ERZ1740062 | MGnify/ENA primary metagenome ERZ1740062 (study PRJEB43018, sample SAMN04849747) | marine metagenome | isolation source: floating plastic debris | place: Pacific Ocean | collected 2008-09-01 | study: EMG produced TPA metagenomics assembly...
AGAAACCCTATCAACTTCAACAGGCAAATTACCATCATAGTCAGCAACATAGTTAACTCTAGCCATCACCGTTTCATTCCTTCTTCCTTCTTCAACAAAATATGCTATCATTATAGAATTACCGCTTTGATCGTATCCCTTAGCTTTTTGTTCAAAATATGTTTCTGCAAATCCAAAAAACATTATGAATTTAATCTTAAGTCAGGTGTACCAACAGTGGTTAAAATACCACTTTGCAAACACTTTAATGTTAAAATATCTCTTGAAAAAGATGGTGAAGAACCATTGTTTGCCGGATCAGTCATCACAAATGCTCGTCCATCCACATATTCAATTAAGCCGGCAACAAAATTAAAGTTGCTAAACGAATTTTTGTCAACTATTAAAGTGTATGTTCTGCCTATTTTTTCATTTGAAAAATCTAACGTTATAGGACCAGTTGCATTTAATTGTATAATTTCTCTGTTTGACAAGTCAATAGTGATTGAACCTGATTGATTACCTATGTCAACAAATTCTTCATCATTTCTGTTGGCTGTTAAAAAATCTATTATTGCTTTTAACGTGGCTTTACCGCCTGAAAGAATACTCGAGTAAAAAGCATTGTTGGCTGGTGTTATTAACAGGTTGTTTTCACCAGTATCATTTCTAGTGAAATTGCTAAAATCAATGTCTTGAGATTCAAATTCAGCTACTTTTATAAACTCATCAGTAGCAAGTCTGTAAATATATTGAGCACCACCACTGTCAACAGTTGGATCACCTGTTGCATCCAGCACATAAAATATTTGGGCATCTTGTGGATTTGGCCAGTTGATCATGTCAGGATATGTATCAACAATTTCAGTATTATTTCCAGAACCACCACCAACTGGTGACCAGTTAGCTGCATCAGCAGACGGTGCCGTTTGTGAATTGAAAGGTCTAGTCGTGCTATCATTTAATTCATATAGAATCAAACTGTCAACAACATATTCATCTGTATTAACATACAATCCTGGTTCCCACTTTTTTAGCCCTGATGAAGTAACCTTATTAATCTGAGTCCAAAAAGAACTTGTTGGTCCTGGAACATTACCAGTATTATTTGCCTGTGTTGAAATCCACCACAATTGGCCACTTATTACTGGATCATCTATCGCATAGCTAAAAGTAGATGACCACTGAAATTGACTACTATCATCAGCCGCTGGAAAAAGATCACTGCCTAAAATACCGTGTACTTGACCAGTACTTGGTTTGTAAAGTAAAAATATATCAGATGCATCAACAGTTTCTGTTGAAAACTCATTAAATATTTGAACAAAAGTTGCATTAACTAAACTCATGATTAACGTTTTATAAATCCTTCATTTGCAATTATAAATGCATCACTGGCAACATCAACACCGCCAACATCACTTGAATTAAATGTTGAAAACCATTCAGCAGTTTCAAAAATAAGATTGACGTTAGCCAAAGCAAAACGAACAACATATTCGGGTTCTTCAAGACCGGCTTCACTAGTGACTAACATACCATTGACCCTAATAGTGTCATTCTTAAATATGATAAAAATCTTTTCAATTAAATAAGGCGGTATTTTATAAAACCTAGCCCTGACTTGTCTTCTGGGTTTTGAACTCAATAAATTATACCTCCCTTTTATAGTTCTTAATCCTACATCTTCTGAAGTTGGCAAACGTTCAAAAGCAGAACCTTTTACCCTCACTCTATGTACAATATTGTTCGAATAATCAATATCAAAAGCATTATCAACATTCGCCCATTGTAAAACAACCACGTTTTCATGATTAACTTTCAAATCAATAAGTTCACTAAAACCTTTTATGCTTCCGGTTCCTGTAATTGCTTCTATTTCAATATAATATGTTCCAATAATTTCAGCAGAAAAATCAACTTGGAATTCATATATGTTAAAAGGCAAAGTATTGATTGTGAACAAAGCTTCCCCGGTTTCAGTAGGATTTGCACTGTTATAATCAATATTCAAAAGCAAATATTGCTGATTTGTTATTTGATCTAAAAGAATAGATGTTACTTCAAAGCTGCCATCAATATTGTTTGTTGAATTTTCAATTGAGAATACATCACCAGAAGATAACGGCAATGGTATAATTGATGCGCCAACAAAATACATTCTTGTTTTACCGTCAAGATTGTCCTGAAATCTTACATCATATCTATCTTCTAAGTTTAGCCCTTCAAAAATTTTTGATACCGTGTACGTTCTGACAATATTATCATCTAAATCTTTTAATCGGGCTGTAATATTGTCCGTATTTGATCTCAGTTGAACACTAAATGAATCACATGTATTAAACAACTGTAAATATTGCAGGCCTCTGTAAAAAGGATGAGTCTGTTTACAGAATTGTGTGTTATCTAAATTCTCGAAGGTAGAACAATTATCAACAACACTATCAACTGTAAATTGCAAGGACTGCATTTTTGGGATTTCAAGAGTAGGCAACGGGTCTGGTTCAGGTGCAGCCGGTTCAGTTATCTCAATATTACTTAGCGTAAATACGGCATTTGTGACTAAATCGGTTATAGTCACCTCATATATGCCATCTGGTAAATTAACTCTATTCTGCGTTGTTGGCCCGTCTAACCATTGAAAACTGTACGAACCGCTACCGACAACAGTTAATGTGATAGTTCCATCATTTGCACCAAAAGCAGTTACATTCTGCTTAGTAAAAGTGGCACTAAGTGAAGATAAAACACCAACTGTTGCTGAAAGCAATCTAGTACATTCACTATCTTGTGTACTTCTGATTTCTACATCATAAGTACCAGCTAATAAGTTTTCAAATACATTGCTTAATTGCCATGGAGTAAAACCAGTAAGCCCCCCGGTGTTTAATCTAATTCGATATTCAAACGGCTCAATAGATCCAGGATTTACAATGGTTCCAGTAGATATTGTAAACGAACCGTCTTGTGTTACAGCATTACTAGCATCAACAACTCCTGTAATATTAAAATTTACTTGACATGGTTGATTAGGAACCTGAAAATTAACTCTTCCAGCAACAAAAGGCGTACTTGGTTGAGCCCTTACAATGTATCCAACTTGACCAGATGAATCTGGTTCGGGATCAGTATATATAATATCTCCATCGACAACAACTGGTTCCCCTGTACATGGTTCAGGGCCTCGGTCATCAAAAACCACTGCCTTATTAACATCATCATAAGTGACTCTTAAATTTTCAAACGGTGCACCTGTTCCTGGTCCACCTATTTCATAACAATATTCTATAAATATTAAGGCCATTATTATTCAGGTCTAAATGCTCGTAATATAAAAAATTCGCCTTCATTGTCAACTATTTTTCGATCTTGTTCAACTCGATAACCTTCAATTAAATTTCCGTCCCAATCTTCAGCTTGTAAAACACCATATCTTTGTTGTTGAACAACATTATTGTCAGATGAAGAAAATTCACTTTTCCAAAAATACTTTTCTGGATAATACAAAGCTTCAACATTTGACAGATCTAAATCACCGTTTTCAAGAACAGATTCGAATTCTGAAGCTAATTTGCTTTCCATTTCAAAATTGTAATCACCAAATGAAAATTTGAAAGATTTATCTTCATTTCTAATAACATTTGAAGCTAATATTTGACCCCAATTTTTTAAATTTCTGGCAGGACTTATTCTTACGTTATAGGCACTATCTGGATCAATAACATTATTGACAAACTCAAAATCCCTTCCTTGTTCTAAAACTAGATCAATACCATCCCTTTTCATCGTAAGAAAAAATATTTCTTCATCTAACTTACTTTCGTTGGTACTGTCAATTAAACGTCTTTGACTTTCTATCTCATAACCTGATGCCCTGTAAACGCTACGTATATCAAGTGTGGTTGTTATGTTAGTTAATGGACTAGCGACTTTTCTTCTACTGTTGAATTCATCAACCCCGTTGGTTTGATTGATATTTTCTATTTCGGGATATCCATACTCAACATTACTATATAAAAGTTTAATATCAGCAAATTTTCTCAAGTCACTAATTTGACTAAAATTAAAAGCAATTTCATTTTTTCTATAAAAGTACTCTTTAGGTTCAACTCGTATGACTTGCGTTCCATTTTCCAATGTTTCAAAATCCCATCCCAAACAAAACAATGAATTCAAACTTTGAAATGCATCTTCCCATGTTGTGAAAAGATTTTGATTTTCCAATTGACGTATAGCTCGACCATTTGTTAAAGCAAGCAAAGAACCTAGCCCATCTTCAGGATAAACCAAACTAGAATCTGTTCTTCCAAAAAAATCTGATCGAAAACAATCAACTTGGTCTGTTAAAAACTGGAATATGTGTTCTAAATATTCATAAACCATAAAAGACTTTGCTTGTGTTGCTGGAAAAATTGTATTGGCTTGAATTTGAAAGTTAAAATTTTCAGATAATCTATATCCAATATTTCTTCCATCAGCACCACCGCCAATAAAATCGATCCCATATTCTAACCATATATAAACTTCATCACCAGGATTCAAATTTTCTGTTTTTACCTGTGCCGGTAATTGTAACCCGTATTTTTCAAATCTAAATTTACCATCCGCTTCAACTTCACTATCATAATCATTTCTCAATAAAGAAATTGATCCTAATTCTTCAACGAGTGGAAATGGTGGTTCAAATTGACCGCTTAAAACAGAGTAAAGAACTTTTACCGTCATTAATTGATAATTAGGCGTTCCGCCTAAACTCGCTACTTCAACGGCTACATCAAATATGAAATTGTTAAAATCAATAATATATTCACCTCCTTGACTTGTTTTTAACACGTAATTCCTTTGATTTCTAAAATCTGAACTCCCTCCAGCATCATCAAAACCGGTTAACCAAGCATCAACACCTAATGCAGTGTTTTCAAAATCTGATGAATTGTTCGTTCCTCCTATTCTTATAGAATTTATAAATCCGTCCGTTAACCCAGCAATAAAACTGCTTTCAATAAATTCTGGATTTACCTGACTTTTTAAAATAGCTTTTTCTTGAATAGTTTTTGGCTCCAAAGTAATATCTATACTTTGTGCTGCACCAATGCCGACGCCTAAACGACTCTGTGTCGCTTCTGTGCTAACACTTCGATCTTTAAGATTTAAAAACTTCCTTTGAAAACCAATACGTTCTAAACTTGTTGAAACACTAGTTTCATTAATTTCATAATTATCTAACTGAAGTTGTCCTTGATACTCAATAATATTGTATTTGTATTCATTTGCGTTGTATGAATAAATGCTAATTGAAATAATACCATCTGAACCTTCGTTTTCATAGACGCTTTTAATGTATTCTCGTCCAGCTTTGACAAAATCCAGATTAAGGCTAAACTCAATAATTAATCCATCACCGTCACGATCTCTTTTTTCAGTGATAGAAAAAGCATCCAAACCGCCCGGTTCATTAAGTTCATCTAATATAAGAACTGTTCCTATTTGCTGGTTGAAAAGTTGAACAACTACATCTTGAGCTTGAGCCATTAATTTTGATATTTATGATTTATATATTCCACAAACCTTTGACCTCTACCATGTCCCCATGTAAGATCATTTTTATCTAAGTTAATGATAGGTTGTTTTTGATTTTTGATCGATCGGTTAACCTCTTTTAACGCTTCTAAAACCATTTCATTTGATTGCGTATCTGGTTGAATTACCGTAATTGCCTCAGCACCATCACTATATTCATTCGCTAATGCTTCATATTCCGCTTGTTGTAGCATTTTTTCAGATGTTTTAGCATCATATATTTTAGTGCCTCTTTTTAAGCTGGTCAGAACGGCACCTTCAGAATGAATAACACTTTTCTTTCCTGCATATTCTTGAATCTCTATACCGGCTTCATTAATTATTGCTAATCCTTCATCAGAGTAACTAGTTCCCTTTTCAAATTGTGGGATTGGTTTACTAAGTACAGCAGCTAATTGAACGGCACCAATGGCACCAACAATTGCACTAAATGGAAGCCCTCCAGTTAAAGGACTAGCCGCAACTGCTTTTGTTATGGCTATACCGGTTTGGATTCCAATTTCTGTTGCCGCTAATGCTTTTTCAAAAATGGCCCTTCTCTTATTGGCCTCGGCTTGCTGTTTATTTATCTTATCTTCTTCTTCAGCAAACTTTTTCTCAATGGCAATTCTTCTTTCTTCATTGTCACCAGCAGCTTCTAATTCAGCCTCTTTTTGTTGATTAAGTTTTTCAAGATCTTGTTCTCTTTTTAAATCTTCAGCTTCATTTAAGTTATCAAGAACAGTCAGTGCACCGGATAATGCAACATCTCTTAAATCTCTTAATGCGGCTTGAACCATTTTTTCTTTTTCAATCCTATCTTGAGCTTCTTTATTTGATATTGCCAAACGTGCTTCAGCAATTTTATTGTCAATCTCAGTGGTGTCTTGTCCGGCATCTCTAAGTTGTTGCGCACTTTGTTCAAGGAAATTCAACTGATTCATTAAAAGCTTTTCATTGGCTTCTGTTTGAATTCTTTCTTTCTCATCTTCAAATTTTTGAAGACTTTTTATTTCACCATCGAGAAATTTTTGGTTAAGCTCATCCAGTTCTTCTAATGCAGCCGTATCAACTTCAATTTGTTGTGTATTAAATTCTTGCTGGAATCCATCAGTAATTATTTGACCTAACTGCTTAGATAATTTGCGTTGAAGTGCCGCAACATCATTAGCGTATTTCTGTTCAATCACCAACCTTTCCTCAGCTATCAATTCAGAATTTGATAATGCTGCATTTTTTTCAGCTTCAAGAATGCCTTCTTGTATATTTGCAATGTTCTGAGCGGCTATTAATCTTTCATCAACGGTTGAATTTTGGTCATTGATAATTTCTTGATTTAATCTTATCAATTCTTTTTGCTCCATTTTGAATAATTTAAGCCTGGCTTTGGACGCTTTTTTCTCTAATGCTTCAAGCTCTTTTAGTCGTTTCTCAGCGGCTTTCTTTTCTATATCACTGATTACCTTAACTTTTTCTTTTGAAGTTTGTACAGCTTGTTTCTTTAGGTTCTCTTGTGCTTCAGCTTCAATACTTGCTTCCTCTGCTTTTTCTTCCTTCTTTACTGACAAATAGCCCTCTTTAAAAGCATCTGCAACACTGGTTCCAAAATCGGTAAATGTTTTCTTTGACCTTGATAATACATCAGAAACACTTGTTGTTGGATCAAAGACTGCAACAATTAAATCCTTAACGTTAACTAATGTTTGACGGGCAACATTATCAATTCCTGTAAATACGGCAACAACAGCATTTAAAAACCCTGACAATAAAGCCGGTGCTTCTTCTATAAAACCAACAAATTCTTTATACCTAAGAGTAAGTTGAAAAATATAGCCCTGTAAAAGAGTTGATCCCTTAATGACATCAGATACCTTTTCAGCAAAAAATGCAATTCCCCTAGCCACTAATGTGATTGGTGTTAATAGTGTTTGGAATACAGCCGCAAGTATTTCAACCAATCCAATAGATTCTTCACCTTCTGAATTGAACTGTGTAAATATTCCAACCAGTTCTGAAAAAGCATCAAACACTGCCTGAAAAGCTACTTTAAGAGGCTGAAATGCTTTTATCAATGCGAGGACTAAATCAATAGCAAATGTTTGTAATGCTATACCAAATCCCTTAAATCCTTGAGATGTAGACCCCAATGCATCAGCCAAAGCAACTTGTGATTCTGCTAAATCCTGTTCCAAGACTAATAATTCGGCTTGTGCTTTTTGGTATTCATTCAATCCATCTGTTGTTTCATCTAACTTGGTGTTTATTTCAGATAGACTTAATATAAACGGAAGCCCAGCATCTTCACCAGCACCTTTAAATACATCGGCAATGATCGTTTGCGTTTGTTGTGCTGTAAGGTCAACTTCTTTTAAGGCTGTACTAACTAATTGAATAGCTTCAAATGTTTCACCACCCTCTATTGCTGCACGTATTTGTTCGTTTCTAAGGTCACCAAGTGGTTTTAAGGCATCTGATGTTGCTTTGGTCAATTCACGCAATGACAAACCTGCTTCTTTAATGGTATCTGCTCCTTTATCACTAAATATGCCTTGATCGGTTGAGGTATCAATGATAGAAATTAAAGCATCTGCATCTAATCCAGCAGCACGGAATTGGGCTGAATATTCACTGATTTGATCTAATAGTTCACCGGATGCATCAGCACCTTGAAGAAATCCAGCATTAATTTTTGCCAATGCTTCTTCACCAGTTAAACCAAAAGTTTCGGTTAATACATTCGTTGCTCTTAAGACTTCATTAAAGTCAGCATCAAATGTCGCTGCCGTTGCTCTTATACCGGCAGTTAAATTTTCAAGTTCTTCCCCGGCCAAACCGGTTAATGCTGCTACATCTCTTAAATTACCTTTAACCTCATCAGTAATTTCAAATAATGCCTCCATTCCTTCAACAACACCAACGATAGCCACTGCAAAACCAGCTAATGCCGGAATAGGAATGTCTGTTGCAAATCCTTTTAATGCATCTGTTGGCTTCTTTATTGATACACCAAGATTCTTAAACTTATCACCAAGACCATCAAGAGCACTTTCATAATTACCAACGTTTCTAAAGTTGTCACCGATCGCTTTGTCCCATTCAGCCAAACGGTCACGCCCTTCACGAACTTCCTTTTGTAATTGCTTGAATTCTTCTGAAGTACCGGATAATCCATCTTCCCATGCTTTTAGACGTTTACGCCCCTCCAACACTTGTTTATTCAATTCATTATATGAACCAGCTGCAATATCAGCTGATTTTCTAGCATCCAATAAAGCTTTGTTTTGTTCGTTAAATGCACGGCTTAATTCTTTGACCCTGTTAAGTTGTTCTTCTTTTATTGAACTATCAACACTGTCACCAAGAGCTTTGTAAGCCTTAGTCGCTTCGTTCAATTGTTTCTTTAGGTCATCTAAACTGTTGGCTTCATCGGTGGTCGACTTAGACAACGTGTCACGGGATTTCTTAACCATCTCCAAACCTTTATTTAATTGGTTTAGAGTCTTTACACTTTCTTCCTGGCTCTTTTCCAAACGTTCATTTTGCATTACTAGTTTTTTGCTAGCATCTGCTTGGGCCATTAGTGCTTTTTGATTGGCTTCATAGGTCACATTTAAACTGTTGACACTTGACAACATTTCTGAAGCCTGACTTTTCAATCTATTTTGTTCACCTTCTAATGATCTTAGACCCTTCGTCACGGCATCGATCATCCCTAGGTAAGCATTTTTTAGATTGTCAATGTCATTGACAATATCCTTTAATGGATTGGCCCCATCAAAATCAAAGAAATCACGGTAATTAAATTTATCCATCTTTTAGCCCTGTTTTAAAAGACTTGTTTTTTGTCTTGAACTCATTGTGCTTGCAAAATAGTAAGCAACTAATCCAGAAAATAATGTGATAATTTCACCTGCAATGAAGTGTGCTAAATCCTTGTTCTTTATGTCAAGAAAAAAAACAGCGTATACAACACAACATGATAAGGCCAAAACGACTATGGCAACAACATACATAAGAAAATCTATTCTGCCAGTTTTAGCGATTTCAATTTCTCTATTTCTTGCGCTGTCTCGATCCTGAATCATTAATCGATATTCTTCAACTGCAAATTCTGCTTTTTTTAATTCAAATTCTTGACTTAAATCATGTGATTGATTTGAACTTGACCTCGATAATGCATCCGATACATGAGCGATTGCACCGCCTATGTTACCACTCGCTAACATTGCACCGGCTTCAATTACATCTGGAACTGCTTTGCTAGCTTTTTGCAAAAACATTCCAAATCTAGTTTTCCCGTTTTCTTCTTTAAATTTTCCCATGATTACCAAGTTCTAAAGTTGTATTCCCAAACATGTGGGTGTTTTATTGAATTAAAAGGTCTGCCAGGAGCAAAGTAATAAGGACATACATCAATATGAATAAATGTCTGTGCGTTTTTAAGATATTGTTTGTATCCTACACGAATAGGAATACCGTAATCTTTGGCAATATCTAAGATTAGATTTGCATCATACTTTGTTTCTTCTGGAGTTAAGGTGTCAACATCAGCAGCTAACTTGAACACATGAGGCGAAAACTTTGCTGTTTTGTATCCTTTCGCCGCTAGTTCTTTTTGTTTTTGATCATTACGGTTGAATGAGTTTACAAAAACCGGTGCTTTCTTGTTTTGCCTATATAAGTCAAGAATAGTCATTAATGGGATACAAACGATTAGTTCGTCATAATCATAAATGTCCTGTAAAAATCTCGGTTCTGTATAGTTGAAATACTGGCCTATTTTAGTCCCTTTTAGACCATATTCTTTTTGGTATGTGTCAAGGTCGATTATTGCGCCTTGATGATTTAGGCATTTTACTTGATCCCGGTACTTTTCCATTTGCTTGAGGTTTACTTAGAACATCTATTAAACTATAAAAACGCATTACTGACACGTTTGAAATATCGTTTAAACCTCTCGATGACATAGAGGCACATAACTTTTCATATGCCCTTTTATGCTCTATTATTATCGAATTGCTGTCTCCCTCAAAGCGTTTAGGTTTCAATAAAGATACAAAGTATTCTTCAATTTGATTAGCCAAGTGTAATTCCTCTTTATCTTGGCTTATTATGTACTTTAATTCGTGCTCAATTTTAGACTTTACTTGAGCGTAGTGATTGTAATTTTGAGTATCGTTAAAACGTTGTGGAAATACTGCCTGAAGTTGTAAGTGGACTTTTTTTTTAAATCATCTATTCGTGATCTATCAAAAGAACTAAATGACTTTGAGTACTTAATCAAAAAAGGCGGTAATGATATTTTTAAATGTCTGGCGAAAAGCATTACAGCATTTGTATCTTTTTTTTGAATGGCAACATCTAAATCTTTGGTCAGTTTTGAAACCTTTTCAATCATTATATCAGTGGCTATTTCCGTTGATTTTTCAATGTTGATTTTTACTAAATCCATAGCTTGATTTTCAGTTCCTGGATTCTCATCAGTTAAGGTCAGAATTTGTATTAAGCAAAAGTCAATGCCTCTCAAACAGTTCCAAATGCATTGATGCATGTTCAAGCGCTGTTGCAATAGGTCTTCTTTCATTCCCTTAAATGCGAATAAAGCAATCCTATCTAAATGTTGAAGAACAGCTTGTATTGTTGAGCCTACACCTGATTCCATTGTCTCAAATTCGGTGCATCTATTCCAATTCTTCATTGGCATTTCATCAATGTCTTCATAAAGATTGAAATTGCGGTTTTGTATTGTAGTTCTAATCATAGGTTAAAAGCTTTTGAGTAAAACCAGCGCCGGCAAAGGCAATAAATAATATCCCATAATATTCTAATCGCAAAGTTCCAGAATAATTAAGGAATAAGGCCTGAAAAAGACATAACCAAAAACCAAGACAGAATTCACAGCTTTTTGGCAAATATGCTGCAATCCTGTTAGTTGCTCTTAGATTGTCATAAATTTCAATAATTCTCCACTTATAAGCCACAATTATCAAAGTGGCACTGACTCCAGTGGCAATGACTATTGCGCACACAATTAGTATTAGTTCCATTAGTAAAAAAGTTTTATTCGTGTTTTTTTATGATATCCAAAAGATGAGCTTTAAAAGCTTGAATTTCGTCAATTGCCAAATCGAGATATTGACGTTGTGGATCGAGTAAATATAGTTTGATAAGGCCCTCGAAACGTGCGATATAAGGCATGTAGTCTTGATGATAAACTCTATAAATAACCTCTGACAACGCTTTTTCATTTCTAATTACCTTTTTTAGTAAGAAAGATATAAAAAAAAGAGCTGAAAATAAACCTGCAAGATAACAAACGACATAGATCACTATTTTGGTTTAAATGTACTATGCAAACTTTTGTAAAGTGCAAAACCTTCTAATCCCATAGATCCAAAAAAAGGCATAATATAAAATTGCCACGGAATTTGTACTTGATAAAAAACCATTAACAATCCAAATAAAACAAACATTCTAAGCATCCAAAGTGCTGAATAATGTATTCTTAAATCCTTAATATCTTCTCGATGTAATTTGCCATCACCATCTTCAATGCCTTGTTTCATCCATGTTCTAAACTTTTTAGATATAGTAATAGTGAATTCTGGAACAAACATCATCACAATAAAGATGTAAAAAACCAAGGGGCTAGGCTGGTCAGTGTCGATAACTACTTGTGCAACGGTTGGAATCATACCGTTATAAACGAATACAAATAAAAATTTCACAAACATAAAAACCCCTTTACTTGCCATCTTTCACATATATTACACTGATTATTACAAATAAAACGAAAACAATTGACATTATGGGCAATTCATATCTAAAGCACCAATATTCAACGAACCTATAAATTGAAAAGCCAATCAATATTTTTAGTATAAATCGACTGGCCTTAGAAATATGGTGATAACATACTTTATAAAATGCTATCAAAATACAAATAGCTTGTATCTTAAAAGAAGACAAATGTAAATACCAATGAAGTTTTTGCCCTTTTTCTGGCCTAAATAAAAACAGATAATATTTGTTGGCATCATCAATCCAATCACCTACAATCCAAAAAATAGGGGTAATTAATACCCCTAAAATCAATAATAAAAAAGCACTTTTACTAATTGTCATCTTCTGGAGGTTCTTCATCGGGACCGCCTCCAGGTTCACCGGAACGTTCTGTTATTGTTAATTCTAATTTCCAAAATTCTTTCCATAAAGAATCTATCTGCTTTAAAATCTCTTGTTGTCTCTCACTTAATTGTTTCATAACATTTTTATTTAGGTTTTAATGCTAAAACTTAATAGTTATCAATTTGTTGCAAATCCATAATATTTTTCAACAGCTTTTTTGCCTAATCTGTAACCAAGTTTCATTCTTTCATTATTGACATCATATAGATGTTCAACAAATCTTTCAATAAATACTGGCCTATACATTATTTTTCTTTCGACACACAATCTTTCTTCCTGAAAATGATCATTCTTGCTTATTTCATAATTCATTGTTGGCATGACAAGATCATTGAATACCGTTAAGATGTCTCTGTTCCAGCTATTGTTTGGTACATCATCTAATTGTTCGGGCCTACTAAAAACGGTCACAACCTTAGTTAACATAGAACCTAATTTAGTGCGTTCTAAGACATAGTTTCCGGGCGTGTGATCTCTAAGTCCACCATCATAGTAGAACTGTCCGTCAATCTCAACAGGTGTGCAAACTAAGGGTATTGAGGAACTAGCCATAACAGCTTTTATTGCCAATTCGTATTTACATTGTTTTAAATACCAAATTTTTCTGGTTTTGTTACTGGCATTAACAGCAAGCACAATGACATGCGGTGCTTCAGGATTATTTTGATAAGATTCAAACTTTTCTTTGGTCACAATAGATCTGATTGCCTTTTCTAAATTCCCCATCTTACCTAAATAGGTTTTTCCTCTTATAATATTCCATATGGCACTTCCAGTTATTTTGCCTTTGCTAGTAAATGGACACTGAGAAAATATTGTGTCCATGGACAAATTTAAGCCAATATTGATTGCTTCTTTCATTACGTCACAGGCATAAACCAAAGAAACAATGGCACCACTTGAAACACCAGCTAAAATATCAGGTCGAAAATCTTGTTCATTAAGTTCTTTAACCGCACTTAGTAATGCAATAAATTTTGTTGAGCCACCACTTATAAATAAACCTTTCATTATATATATGGTGTAGTTGGAATATATGAAATTATAAATTCAAAAGTTTTTGCGCCTTCAGCATCAACAATTTCATTTAACAAAGCATTGTTTGGATGCGATATATTGTTAGCATCATCAATAATTTTAGCAACTAATTGTGTGTGGTTACCATCCCTTTTCCAAGCGTTAAACCAATTATCTATTGATGTTAAATAAGAGGTTATTTCATCTGGCATGTTTTTAAGAACTGGATGATTATGAGCCAAATCTACCAATTCGGATAAAACGGATTCTCTTTTAGTTTGTAACTCATAAGAAGTCCTGGATTTTAGTGTTCCGTCATGATCTAATGCTATTTGATTCAAAATCCCTTCTTCTGTTAAATCGAGAGACGTTTCAAAAGCAACCCAAATATGACCATTGTAAACTGAAGGATTTACCAATTTAGTGTTTGCTAATGGAGGTAAAGGGCTAGCTTTTATTTCATTCTTAAATCTTTCTACATCATATTTCTTGACGTTAGAATCGTAACCATAAGATTTTATACTTGACATAATAAATTAATTTATTTGAACATATTCTTCTATTTCAATACTTGTGTTCCAAATTGAAGCTAAGTCGCCATTTGCTCCTCCTGAATGCTGTAAAAGTAATTGATTATTTCCTAAACTATTGGGAGTAATAAAAAACACTCCTGTAAATCGGTGTCTTTGATTTGTTCCTCTACCGTCTGGATCTGCCCCCCCTGTATCTTTTGGTTCTTGTCTGTGTATTTCAGAATTGTCCGTTAAACCGGTTACTAAATTTTCACCTGCTAAAGAAGCAACTGCAACGAAGTCTTGCCCTTGATCATTCAAAGACCATCCGAAAGAAACAATTATTTTGTGAGGAACTAACCTTTGTATATTAACCTGAACATTTATAACATCAGTCAAAACATTGGTATTATTAATTATCAAAAGAGGGTTGACATAAATCTGTTTTAAAGTTGGTATAAAATCATTTCCATCCCATTTTAAAACACTATTTGCAAAAGATATAGCATTAATTAGTTCGACATCATCATGAACACCAACACTGCCATTAATATCTAAGCGTTCTTGATTAGTTATAATTTCACCACTTCCAGCATTATTAACATCATTATGAATTGTTACACTTCCTTGATCACCATTTTCACGTTGAGTAGACTCATTGTCAATATTCTGCTGTAAAGTATTATCTGCATTTTGACGGTCAGTAACTTCCTGTGATATGGCCCCGGCCAAAGAATTGTCAGCATTTTGCCTTGCTGTTTCTTCATTGTCTATATTCTGTTGAAGAACATTATCAGCATTTTCCCGATCACTTATTTCTTGAGCAATTGAATTTGAATTTAAAATAATGTTTGATGTGTTGTTTGCAATTGCTATACTGTTAGCACTAATATTCGAAGCATTATTTGCAATGGCATTATCTTGATTTTGATTAACTAACTCAATTGCTTCAATGTCATCAACATTAATTTGAAGTTGGGCGGCTATTTCTTGCTTATCACTAATCCATTGTGTCCCATCATATAAATATAAGCCTCTTGGATAATAAGAGCCTCCAAGGCTTCCAGGTAACCATTGTGTTCCTTCTGGATTAACAACATAAGCTGTTTCACCTTGTTGTGGATTAGTCGCAACATTAGTTGTTAAGTCCGTCCAATTTTGCGCTCGGTAAGTTGCAAGGTTAGCAGGATTACCTCCTTCAGTTACTTGAAAAAAAAAAGTCTCTAAGTCTGTTAGAAGATTTTGGATATTTGCATAAGGATTATCATTGGCATCAATCCACTCATTTGCCGGCAATGGTTCAACTAAGTAGTCATGTGCAACACCTTGTGTTCCAATTCTTCTTAAACCTAATTTTGTGAAGGTTTTATCAACAACAGGTTCATATGCTCCCCTCTGATATGGAACACCGTTTATTTTAAAAAATCCTGAATTACCTTGTTCTATTTTTGCGCTCATGGTGTGCAATTTAAAATATAATCGATATGCATTTCAATTCTAAATGCAAAATAAGGGTGCATCAAAAGATGCAAGTGATTTGGTTCCAAATGATAACCTTTAAAAATATCTTCTGGCTTGTCATCCCAAACTTTCTTGATAATTACTGAAGAAAATGTGGAAAGAGCTTTAGTAGTTTCGTTAAGTAACTCTTCAGAAAAATAACCATCCCTTGTTGCGTCAATTGCCTTAAGGTTGCCCCAAATGATTAAATCAACTTTTGTATATTGGCTAATTACAGACGTGTTTGGGAAATAATCATTGAATTCTCTTGATCCCATTGTGCGAAAAAAAGAATATGATTTTAAAGCGTCATTTGGCAAAACAGGATAATATTCTGATTTGCCTTGGTACACTTTGGGTTCTGGCCTTTTCTTATCATCAACTACTGTACTTGGATGAGTTCTTGCACGTCCAAATGATTTTTCAAGCCAGGTAAGTTTGTCAGCCAATCCAAGTTGAATCAATTGTATAGCTGCATCCAGGTCAACTGGATTGGCCAACACTGGAACACTTGGATTTTTAAGGTTTTCACTAGTCATTGAATAAGTCAGTTAAGCTTTCATGAATTGATGGTCTAATATAATCATTTTGAAACTCACTTGTAGATTCTTCCGACAGACCAATGATTTCATCACCATAATCATCTTTTAGCATTTGTGTTTTAGAATCCTTACCAACAAGCTCAGCCCTCGAGTCATCAATTTTAACACTAATGCCACGCCTAAATGCACCTGTATCTTTTAACTTAATTGGCCCTTCTGGTTTTCCATAAACTTCAACTGAAACTGGGCTGTAATCGGGAAGAATGACGCCATCTGACCTTTTACCATTATCCAGTTGTTCAATGTTTAAGTCTTCAACTATTGAATCATTATCAACGAAGGCTTTTTGGATACCTTCTAAAATAGCCTTATCCACTTCTAAAAATTTATTCTTTATAGCATCAAGTTTGTTCACAACTTTTTTAAAACATTTTTTTCAATAGTCATTTCAATGTCATAATGCCACGAAGTGTTTTCACCAAACGCTAATTCATAAGTTTTTATATTCCCTATGCGTAGACAAATGGCGGTTATAATCCTTTCATACTGATCAATATCAGTTTTTAAGTACACCGTATCACCTAATTTATAATTAATACTATCCATTTCTACTAAGTCCAGCGGCACCAATACGAATTCCATTCTTGTTATTACAAGGCATACACGTACCATCTAAAGCACTGATTTCAAAGTCAACCTCCTTTATCTTATTTTCTACTTTGTGCATGAAACCCAAACCTCCAATTCCAGTTGATTGCAGTTCTGACCTGGCCATTAATCGCACTTTTTCATCGAGTCCATTTTGCCTTGTACTGTTGGCAATGTTGTGCAATAACTTCATTATGGTCACATCTCTGACAGCGTATTGGAACACTTCCTTTTGCTTGATGAGATATTGTGTTAAATCACATTTAACAGTCCATTCAAAGTTTAGCCCAAAATTATTATCTGGAATGTATCTGTTTTTTGTTAAATCCCATAGGTGTGTTGGATCATCCTGGTTCCTATCTGATGCACGTACTTCAACAGCTCTTAAATACAAGTATTTAGTGTACTTGTTGAAATAGTTCACTTCATTTCGGTTGCAATATCCACACGGTGGTTTGTTCCAGTTACTAACCTTTTTAATGGCTTGCCCAACTAAAGAATCTTGATCATACATCAAATAAAACGTTCCACCAGCATCATATTCATCTGTTAAATAATTAATAACAAGATTAACTTGGTGCCATTCATGAGAACCGTTCTTTGTTTGATCAATTGTAAATGTTGCTATTGGTGGCAATTGACTCGAATGATACAAATAGAATTGAACACCAGTTTGTGAAGTAGTTAATTGCAGGCCTATTCTATCAATAACAGCTTTAATATTTTGATTCTTTTTTAAGGTAAACTCAAGTCCCACTAAAGAACCCACATTGGTTATTCTATTGTTAAAGCTTCCAACGGTGTCAGATAATCTTTGATTCTGCAATAAGGTTTTAGTCTGGCCGTGCAACTTCTTAAGTTCAAACACCTTTTGCACTGTGTCTGTTATTGCATCCTTAAAAACATCTTCTAAATACAAACTCAGCAAATTAAGTTCTTTCCAGGCATTTGGTGAACTAGATGGATCATTACCAATATTTCCGTCAATCAATGATTCATACACAAAATCATTTTCTCTAATTCTGTTACCAGATTCATATTGTGTCAATGCATCATATCCGGGGTACATGAACAAAGCATAATTCCTTGAAGTCATATCAATGTTTTCGATATTAATCAAAGGATGTTGAATCAAGATGTTTTCACCCGTGTATATCAGGTCATCATTAAGTTTGGGGAAATCGGGATTGTCTGTCTGTCTTAGTCCAGCCAAACCAATAAAATTATCTTCAATTAACTGTCTGTTATACATTTCCGGTGTGTTTAAAATAAAAGAGGGCTACCATATTGCAGCCCTCATCTTTTGTCTATGTGTTGCTTCTGCAACTCTCGCTTCTATAAAATTTCGAATTAAGTTGCTGACAATTCAACCTTCATGATAGGTGAATATCTTGCAGCTGGATCACTATTATAAGCCACTGCAAATACCATGTCAACAGACCATTGGAAAGATTGTCTTAAACTAGCTGTTAAGCCAGCAACACCAGTATTTGGTGTTTGAATGCCAGAAGCATCCACACAATCTTCACGGTATAGAGAACCCATTTGAACAGAACTTGGACTGTTAGGCAACGGAACATTAACAGCAGACCATTCAATTTGCTCTCCTACACTGTGACCAAATTCAGAATCAGGATCGATTCTGGTTTCAATCGCTGTTGATCCTTCAGTAATGGCAAACTGAGTTGAACGAATACCACCACCGTTAATAATCCTATTCGACCACATCCAGCTGTAAGGACTAATCTGGAAATTCTCATTGATACCGTTTCCAGCACCTTGAGCATCTAGCCTTCTAACTAATGGAGAACCAGAAGTTGAAGATACAACCATTGTGTCATCATAGAAATCCATTGTTTCTTTGATAGCCTGCAAATTGTTGTAATAATCATTTGCTTCTGCTGCTGACACTTGCAAGGCATTTCCAACTTGTGGATAATACTGTGCAATGTCAGTCCAATATTCATTTTTATTGTTTTCAAAAGTAGCTACTGACTGTGCATCAAGAGTTGCAGCGAATTTAATCAAACGGTCATTCAATTTCCTGTTGAAATCCGCCTGATATCCTATGTCATTATTCTTGAATTGTGCGGGGTACATTGTGAACCCAAAGGCATAAGTCACAAATGCTAGAGTCACCAACGCTGAATTGTTTTCATCATCAGTAATTGTACATGATCTGACATTAGAAATGACCACATCTTTTGAATCCAAAACAGGTATTTGAACACTATTACCAAAAGAGTTTCTGATTTTGTTTCTTACATCTTCAGAAAATATGCTGTTTGGACGTTGACCATCTTGAACCATGAAATCAAAAGCACCATATCTTGATGGTCTTGATTCATTTTTGTCATATCTGCCTGAGTACTCTTCTCGAAGGGGTTGCATCAGGGTATTAATTAAGCTCATAATTAAAAGTTTTTGTGATAAAAATTAAACTAAAAATTCAGCTTTTCCCTGAGCCTACATGTCAAATATAAGCATGTGAGATATAAAAACAAAAAAAGCCTGACTGTCATGATTTAGCCAGGCTTGATTCAGCAAAAAATTACCTCTAATATATATCTATTTTCGAGGTGCTCTCATTGGCAAATCTTTGCCCATAGCATTATATAATTTGCTGAAATTTTTACTGTTGACATCAGATTCAAGTTTCTCTTGAATATAGGAATGAAGTTCAACCTTAGATTTAATATGATCTGGAGTTTCTGGAATATCATCATCGTTTCCACCTTCACCACCTTGTCCATCATCACCAGAACCTGATCCGCCTTGCTGCCTGCCTTTGTCAACTAAATCACCAAAGTAATCAATCAGGATTTCACTGGTGCTCTTAGGTTTTCCATCAGTTTTGTTTTGAATGGTCGTGCCATTGGCATCCTTGAAGATTATTGTATCTTCAAAAGCAACTGGTTTGTTCTCAGCATAAAACTTGTTTAGTCTAGCTGCAATCACATCTTGCATGATTTCAGGTTTTATTGACTTGTCAAGTGTCTGACTTATTTTGGCCATTTCATTTGAAACCTGACCTTTAAAATTATTCATGAAGATTTCATTGTCTTTAGCGGACAACTGTTCTTTCATCTCATCTTTAAGGTTTGTGTACTGGACCTGTAAAGCGTCTAACTGATTTTTATATTCAGCCGCTTGAGCATTTCCATCAACACCTTTTTCTTCAAATTCTTTTATCTTATCAGATAAAGTATTTTTGTCATTCAAAAGTTGTGTCATACATCGTTCAAGGTATTCAATGGCTTTTTCACTATCTGAAGCCCTTTCAAAACCAGTAATTTCTTTGATTTTGTTTTCTATCTCAACCTTAGAATTTGCAAACATTTTGTTTACTTCCTTCTGTGTGTTGTTCTTTAGATAATCAGCATCTTGATCTGATGTTCTAATAGTATAACCTTCTTTACCTAACCAATTCTTAATTGATTCAACGGTGCTTTCTTCGGTGCCTTGTCCAACCTGGTCAGACTCTACACCATCTTTAATAATAAACATAATAGTTAATTTTTCTCTGAATTAAACTGCAAAATACTACTGTAAGAGTGTCTTAGCATCGGCAACCCATTGGGCCAATTCTGTTGCACTCAATCCATCAACTTCATCAAGGCTTGTAAGTTCAGCATCAGTCAATGATGATAATTTTTCAATGGTTTTTACTCCATTGGCAAGCAACAATTCTTCTTTAGCCTCTCCAATTCCATTAATTACTTTTAGTCCTTTTTCATTATTAGAACCTGCTGTTGTCTTTTCAGGATTGTGAAGAACATGAACAACCATTCCTGTAAAGCCTTGACCTTTATTTAAAGCGGCAAATACTTCAGGCGAATACTTTTGTATACGTGGAACAGATATTCTTTCAGGAGTTACACCAACACTCTTAAAAGATCGGCTTTCAATAGCTACGTGGAAAAGATGCAGTTCTGTTTGTTCAATCATCCAATCACCATAATCTTCTTTAAAATATGGGTCTTTGATATCAGAAGCGTTGTTGGCCTGAACCATTTTCACTTCCTTGTGCATTTGCTTAAGTTGCAAATCCCTCATCTCCTTGTGAGTTAGGTTGTGTGCTTGTTTGTTGGTCTGCGTTTGCATAGTCAATTAATTTAGCGTTAATAAAATCTATTTTAGAATTAAATTCATCAAAGGGCATAAAATTAGCAACATTTGTGAATTCTCTTTCAAATCTTAAAATATACTCTTGAAAGTTAAACTTAATCAACAGCTTTATAGGATCAAGAGTAATGGTGTTATTTATCTCTGTTATTTCCTTCAAAGTATAACCTTGATATGGTTCAACTTCAGTCAATATTAGGCTTCTTTGTACCATTTGTGGATTGGCCTGATATTTAGTAAGCATCAACTGTTTCTGCTGTGCAGCTATTTCAAAATTTGGTAATCCAGACGTTTTGCTTTTCTCGATACCTTCTTTAAGTCCATTAAGTGTTTGAAGGAAGAATCGTTCACCATAGTTGATTGTTGAACCTAAATATGCAGTGTTTCCATATCTTAAAAGTCCAACAGTATTGACAGCAAATGATTCTGCTTTCTCAAAATTTGATTTTACCTCTAAAATAACGTTTTGTCGGCTCTCATAATTACCAATGATTTGAGTTTCATTCATTGCTTCTTTATGATCTTCCTGTGTGTAACCAATCATATCCCAGGCAATAGATTGTTCTTGATTCTTAATTTTACCTTTAAGAAACTCTAATGACTCAACATCAGCACTAATCCTATTAAGGCCTTGAATTAAATCAGGATCATCTTTATCAGTCATGGCCGGTGCAGTGATTACAGTTCCAGCACCAAGAATGGGTTTATTCCCATTACAAGCCGGGCATGGTTCAATAGTTTGTTGTAACTCATTTAAAGGGCTTCCAATACCATGGCTGTTGACAGTTTTTGTGATATATCCATTCTCACATTCATTTCCTTCATCATCATGATAGTTACATTTTTGTTCATACATAACATCTATAGGAAAACCAGCATATAAACTTGCATGCTTTTCAAATACATAAAATATCAACAACCAATCTAGTTTGCTTAATGCCTGACTAATTGGGCTTTTCTTTTGAATTTTTCTATGATGATTAAAAGGTGTACTCCAGAATGAACGAGCCGGCACATATCCAAGACCGTGCATATTCTCAACTATTAAATTCATTGTTCCATTGCCCTTGCGATATGTACGGTAAAACATGTCATCAAAGACATAATATATTTCTTCATCTTTTTTATCCTTAAATATGATATATTCGACTTTGCCTTTTTTAGTCATTGGCATATCGATCAATCTATCTATAGGCAAAAAATAATAATATGGTTCGGGTAATGAATCAACTTCATTCGGCTCAGCCGCTAAGTCAACAATCAATATTGAATTAATGGCAGACTTCATGGTTGAAAAGCCTTTGTGTTCCCAAAATTCATTATTGTGAATTTGCTTCAGGTACATTTCAAAGTCCTGTTCCAATTCAGGATTGTTGAAATGATGTTTCTTGTTTCTATCCTGCCCATTGAAGACTTTCTTAAGTTCGTTGAATACGCCTTCAGTAAAGTCAACAGTTTCGATCGGAAGCAATGAAACTATGTGCTTAAAAACATCCTGTTTGTTCTTATCAATTATGTCAGCAACATACGATATGAACTTCTTAAGATATTTTAATTCGTTAGCCTGTTCAGTAGGTTCAGTGTGGAATAAAGCACGTCTGTCATGCTCTTGACAATATTTAACTTCCTTGTTCTGATTGGTTTTCTGAATCAGCTTTGGAATCATCAACGGGTCTAATACTGCCATTTTCGAAAGTTAGATTTTTGTCAGATAGTTCCCAACGCTTTAGATTTCTTTTTTCTTCATAATCTAGCAACCTTTCAGCATGAGATAATTCAAATTCTTTTTGAGAACCTTCTACATCAGGTTGATGTAGAAGGATTACATTACTAATGTTTTGAGATTTTTTTTTGCGTGACATAATTATTTATAGTTATCCTAAACAAATATCTCTTTTTGGCTTGGTTTTTTTACGAGGCATGATTAAAGATCGTTTCGTGCATCAAAATCAGATGGATCACAGAACGCAAGATTATCAGCCCATCCAGCACGAAGTGCAAAAGTGAATGGTGTTCTGTCAACTGTATTCTTTCCATCGTTGATTGGATCACCAACATGTAAAGCAAAGATTGGGATAGCCTGAAATTGAACATCATCAGGAGTTGCCCCAATAATTCTTCCCACTTCATTGATAAAGAAAGCAACTAAATCATTGTAGCATGACAAGCTTTTAAGTTGTCTTCTAATTGTTGCCGGCAAACCTCTAATTTCTCCTGGAACCAAAGGCGTGGTTTCTCCAATTACTTCGGGAATACCATCAATAGTTGCATTAGAATCTGCACCCTCTCTAATAGCTTCAACCGCTGGAATGGCAAGGTTAGTTATAAAAGGTGTTGTCTGTAATTTAGTTGCGTCAGTTGCAATTTTATAAGTGTTCCAAGAACCTAATAAATCAGCGCCCAAAGCAACAGCACCAGTAAATGTTGGAAAACGTGGTGTGGTGTTTCGTCTACCGATTACCAATTTTTGAATCTGTCCGAAATTTTCACCACATACTAAAGGATCTATGTCTTCAATCGCTTCAGCTAAAGGACAGGTACAAGTCAGAAAAGTCATAATTAAATGTTTTTGAGTAAAAAAATTATTCTTTTCGGGTTTTCCCTGACCCTTATAGATCATAAAAATAGCTAAGTAGCTTATAAAAAACAAAACCCGAACGAATTCGGGCTCTGTCTGACTAAACAATTAGGCTAACAATGGAACAAATTAGCCTTAATGCAAAGAAAATAAATATCCTATCTTATGCTTAATGTTTTAGGAAATTTAATAAAATCAAATTCACCTCGCATTATCATCATATCACCAAAATCTGGTGACCGGCCCAATATAGACTTCTGAGCTTCTTTTGAGGTCATCTGTTTTCGTTGGTCTAAATCCACATTTTCACGTTTCAATGTTCTAAGATCATCTCTGAGTAAATCATGGATTGTTTGATGTCTGCCATTTATAAAGAGTTTTTCAACTTTTCTTGGCTCGGCACCATCGGCATGAAACCAAATATTGGTGAAGTCCACACCGCACAACGACTCATTAACCATGTCGGCCGTATGATATGCACATTGGGTTTTCCTGTTTTTAAAAAGCTGCTGTTCTTTTTTGGCTGATTTTCCACCTTCTGCAGTTGGAAAAGTTTTGTGTGGTGTTCCGCCTGGGATAAAACGTCTACAATTTAATTCATCTTCAACACCAATACCATCTTGATCAATTAAAACTTGGCTCATTGAAATACCTCTATAAATTTGCCTTTGTAGGTGAACAACTTTGGTGATATCCTTAGTATTGCTGATTGGTAATATATCGATTCTTCTAAGATACCAACCAAGAAAGTTTCCGATCAAGCAAAAATCCTTTCCGAACCTAGCATGGTCAATAATGATAAACCCTTTATCGGTTTGTTTTCTCACAATATCATTCGTTGCTAAATCCTTAAGCTTAAATGGATCAAACAAACTCAATCTGTCAGCACGTATTTTCCAATTACCTCTTAATAGTCTTTGTTGTGTTTCTTCATCCTGACTCATAAGGTTAGCGAGATATTCAGGATTAGATTTTAATAGTTCCTTATTGCCATATATGTCACCTGGAATAAATGTGACTGACTTAATAAGATTATATGGGTTTATACCATGAAGAACATCGTCTTCAAACAAGTGTGGTACTTTCTCAATTACTTCATCTTTGCTGTTGCCCCATATATAAGCACCACTGTCAACAACTAAGTATCTGATAACTCCAGCACGTTCCTTTATTGGATACCCATCATCACCAATCCACCATTCAATGAACTCAGCAACCCATGAATCAGGATCAGGATTGCATGTGGCCCTCATATAAGGTTTAACACCAGTCATTGATCTATTGCGTGTCAGAAGATAAAAGAAGGCTTCCTTGCTAAAATGTGTGAGCTCATCAAAGGCAATAAAGGGTATTTGAGCACCTTGATATGAAAACATGTCTTTATCATGTTGCATATGTCGGAAAGTGATTTTAGATCCAGTTGAAAACGTCCAGTTCATTTTGTTTTCTCGTGGATATGCACCCATTTTCATATACAGCTTTTTGGATTCATCCCACAATCCCCCTTCCTGTGTTATCTGTGGATATGTCCTTCGAAATATAATACCACCAAAGTCACGAATTTTAGGGTTTCTACAATACCTTGAAGCTTCATATAGTAAAGCCCATGTCTTTCCGGCACCAGCTGCACCACCTCCAATTGCTATGTCTGCATTGGTAGATAAAAAATCATTCTGATATCCTTCTTGTGGTAGTATTGGAATCTTTTTTCCCATATGCTATTTATACCAATAGATGGGCCAAAGTTTTTGATTTGATTCCCTTTGTAAGGCTGTCGCTAAATCCGACTTTAAAACCTTTAGATGAAATCGTTTCACATATGGTCTTAGCCGGCCTTTCTTTCTCCCAACTTTACCTGGCTTAACTGAATAAACATGATACACAGTGTTAGATTTCTTTTGTCCAATTGCTACTAAAAAATCATCTGGTTGCACTGGCGGTTGGCTTTTGTGCATATCGTAATGCAAATTCTTAAAATTTAATTGTTCCATTAGTTCAAATATAAAAAAAGGCTCTCTTTTTGAGAACCTTTTATGTTGAATACACGAAATGTAGATTATACCCGATGTTGAGTTTTACGAACCCTCCTTGGTAAGATTTTGCCACGCCTTGCATAATTAGCTTTTAAGCGATTGTTATTCGAAAATGATGTGTTAGTATATCTACTGTTGATTTTGTTGAAATTTGCTTGATTGTAAGTGAATTCCAGCAATGGGGGCCTGACTTCATAAGCAAAACTTTCGGCCATTTCAGCAAAATCAATATTTATGGTTTTTTGAGTATGTGCTTCTTCATGAACTATCGTAATATCAACATCACTTTCAAGTAATGTAATTGCTTTTGTAATATTCTCAACATCACCAACGCCGATATAGGCAACTTCTACTTTGTCAACTCCTTTTTCAATTTCAACGGTAGGAGTAAAACCGCTGCTAATAACAACAATGACTATCATGGTTAATAGAATTCTTAAAATTTTCATGATTTGAATATATTGACATTAAAAGACAATTCAAAATGCCAAAAAAGAAATCCGATTGTAAAGATGCAATATTGACCTTCATGAGTTTCGTTGTAATAGTTGAGAGCAACACAAAATTGAATCTGTTGAAAGTCTTGATAAAAAGTTAGCCAATTACCCAACAATTCTTTTGTCTTTAGCTTATACCATGGGCGTTCTATTTTCTTCCATAGGTTACCATCAAAATAAACCGGCTCTTCTCCTCGTATGGGAATTGAACCAAGTTCAAAAGCCGGAATCTTAAAGTTATCGGCACTCATGTTTAAACTATGCATGGATTTTCCGAAATTTATAATACTTTCTAAAGCTTCCTTCATTGTTGTGCCTCCCCTTAATTGTACTATCATCTTACCATTGTTTCTCTGTCGATGGCAATCGAGTATAAAAGCGTTTAGCCTTTTGGCCGCTGCTTGATAATCTTTAGTTGTCATACTTATTTTCTTATGTCTGGAACAAATACACCTGGTAACATTTCATCTTCATGATTATACTTATAGTAAATCCATCCACCTATGGCTTTGATAATTAGACAATCTAATTCTTTATCATAATAATCATCGTGAAGATTCATGTTTAATAATTCTGTTGTTAATCCCTCGGTTTTAGCATTGACTTTTTGCATGTCAACTTTCCATCCATCATCGGAACTTGGTGATTGATTTGTTGATCGATTGGATATAGGATTAAAAACATATTTTACGCCATTGTGAATGCACTTCTGACCCTTATCGTAAATATTTGAGTTGTTAAATTCTTCCATTTGCTTTTTTGTTTTAATTGTTTAGTTGTGTTTAGTTTCGTCTTGGTATATAGTCTTTAATCAATTTTTGTCTGTTACATCACACCAGCCGTGAATGTTGTATTTTCCGGATGTTCCAAGTCTATCACGAACTACTTTAATTATGTCTTGATAAGTTATATCTTGAAATGGTTTTTCAAAAATTACTCCTACAATATTTTTCTTATCTGTCCCAATGTTTACTATTGTCTTCATATCTCTAAAGTGTCTTTTTGTTGAGGTCTTGGTCTAAACCATCGTGTTTCATTTAAATCTCCAGGAAGCATACTATTTAAAATTCTATTGATCGCTTCATTTCCAAAAGGAAACAATATGCTTCCCGCGTTATTGGAGCTTGAACCGCCTATAAAATTAACCTTCTTACCCATCACAAAGTGAAACTTAGATTCAAGCTTTAAAGGGCCACACCAAGGCGCTGAACCTCTTTCTGGTAGAATAAGTATTCCGTTACCATGATCAATCATTTTTCTGGCCCATAAAGCTTTTTGACTAAATGGAGGGTTACACCAAACAAAGCCAAACCAAGGAAGGGTTAAACCATCTTCACCGTTTTCAATTCGGTAATTATGTTTACCAATGTTAGTGTTTAAAGCAGCGCATGGATCTAAGTCGAATGCACCTAATGGTTTGTACACCCATTCCGGTGTTTGGAATAAATCTCCTGACTTAAGCTTTTGTTTCATAGTGGGTTTGTTTTTTAAGGTGTTTCGATTCTTTGTTTCAAACGATTAACCTTATACTCTTTTCTTTCTTCAACAGCATACTCTAATGGAGTTAATTCATAAATCATTTTAATTTGCTCAATCATTATTTCTACATCTGCAATCTCATCTACTAACTCCAAAAATGACTTTTCATCATTATTTCGTATTTCACGTCTTATTGCTAAAGCCAGTTCAGTTGCTTCTTCTTGCGCCATTTCTAATTGTGCAACTCTTCCCCATTTTTCACATGCTTTTTGATAAATTTTAAGACGCTCTGATTTCTCCATTTTTTCTGTTTTGTTTTCTCTCATATCTAAGACCTTAATAATTAGTATTTATCCCCATTGCTGTGCCATTGCTTTAGCGATACCATGATAAGTTTTAGACCTTAATTTCTGTCTCTCCTTGCTAGGTGGCATTTTCCAAATTTTTTGCTCTCTTCCTTCAACTATATCAGTAGGCTTTAGTTCGGGTAAGTTAATCAACCATAAGCATGTTGCTTTAGTCTCTCCATGGCCAAACTGCCAAGGCTGTATTAACTGGGTGTATTTGCCAATACCTTCTACCCATTGGCCTGTGACAACTGAATAAAAACCGTCCCTAGCATACTTATGAGGTATAGGGTTTTCTAAGTATCCAGTTTTAATATTTCGCTTAATCATATTAAAGAAGTTCATTGACTCTTCAAGTTTTTTCCAACGTTCTAAATTCTTTGAACCATCTTTGTTGTAAAGCCATCTTACACCTGAATTAGTCGTGTAAGTACATGGAGGATGAGCCCCGATAAAGTCCCAAGTTTTGCCGGGAAAAATTTGCGTTTTCAATAATGATTCAGATATTGGCTTGATCCAATGCCATTCTTCATGACCTCCAGTACAATCTAAAATATCATTTGAGTAAAACGCATGACCTTTCGATCTAAAAGCCTTTGTTACTTCTTGGGATTCTTCACAAGTGATTATTCCTGTCATATCTTTATAATAATTATATCTAGTCGGTTAAATCAATTAGCTTTTGATGGAACAATATCCCATTTAACATTAGGCAGTAAATCAACATTAGCATACCATTTCATATAGTTCTGTGCCTCATGCACATATTTAATCCATTCAGGAAGTAGGTATTTATCAATGTTTAGAGCTTTTTTCCAAGTCTCATCTAATGAAATTGGGTAAGCTCTAAACTCGATACCATTTGTAACCGGATTATTGTCTTGATTATCGCAACTATGATGAATGAAAAATGTGCCATCCTCTCTTGGCGTTATACCCATCACTATTTCTGTTTTGCCCAAGACCTCAACAAAATTTCCTAATTGGATATCTGATGGCTTTATTTCTTCTTTACTCATAACCTAAATATTTACTTGTTTCATTGCCTCTTGAATTTCTCTGAATTTTGTATCGTTTCCAGTTAAAGGATTGTCAGGATGATATTTTTTGACAAGAGCTCTATAAGCGGATTTAATTTCAGTTAAACTTGCCGTTCGACAAACACCCAATACTTTATCCCAGGGCCTTAATGTTGATTGAGTTGCATTTTCTGGAAGTGCTGTAAATCCCGTAAACGCCTTAGTGATTATTTCGCTACATCCCCAACGGTCAATTCCTCTCATGGCCTCTATAGTTTTAGCTATGGCCCATAAATTGCATCCTATCTTGTTAAAGCTGTCACATGCAATTACTTTCTGTTCGCCTTGATAGGTAAAATAAACGGCAACACCTCTGTCTTCTGGTTGTTTCTGATTAGAATAAGGAAGACCATCTTTTTTAAGCTTTAATTCGGTTGAAATAATTAAATCAGTTCCGCCAAACAGATTCATTTCATGAATGATTTTATCTGTTGCTTTGGAGATTGATGGTTTATCATTCCAGCTTCCAAAACGGCTGTGTTCCGGGTTGTTTGTTCTATTCCAGCCGTGCGGCCATTGTAAGGGATATGCTTCTTTTACTTTACTCATAACATTAACTTTGAACCTGTTTTAATAGCTTAAAAAACCCTCTACCGTCTTTTATTGTCTTACCTGTATGCCAACCGCTGTAAGGAAAAAATGATACTTCCGAGCCTTTAAATGAAAATGTAAGTTTAGTTTTGCCGTGCTGAGTCACTTCAAATCCTAAAGACTTTAGTTTGTCCTTAGTAGATTCAACTCTCTTCGGTTGCAACTCTTTTTCTCTTTTTTGGTTTAATCTGTTACTCATTACATTAATTCTTTAGTGGGTTACCAGTTGTATTTTCACGCTGCCAACGACCAAACTTTTTAATGGCGTTTTTGTCATTTATTGAATAGCACATGAAAACGCATTCACTCTTCAGCATTTCTTCAGTGGAGAACTCCCCATACTTATTAAAGAAATACTCTCTTGTTCCCTTTGGCGGCCTGGGCTGTATATCAGCCGTACTTACGTTTGCATGTTCATATTGATGACTTTCACTCATTACAGCCATTGCCATCATTGCTAACATTGATTTACTTCTCTTGCTCATCTTTCAATAATTTTGAGTTAAACCATTTCAGCTAAATGTTCATAATCTTCACCTTTTAGCATCTCTTTAATGTTTTCCTTTTCTTCATCTACTTTATACTTAGCATAAGACTCCATTATTTCCTGTACCTTATACCAGCTTTTGTCATCATCATTAAAAAACTCTTCATCAATAGCGTTTCCCAATCCTATTTCTTGCAAATATTTTTTAGCTTCTTCCATGTCTTAATTATTTGGTGTTATTCGTAGGGATTACTCTCTAAGTCGTGTACTGATATCCAAGTGCCGGATGGTTCTTCAATTACGAAGTGCCATTGAATAAGCAATTCATTAATCCAAAATGGGTTGCTACTCACATCATACATTATAGCATCACACCATGTTAAAGCGCCTTCATAGCTATCAAAGTCTTCACCATGCTTAGAGATGAGTATTTTTGCAATCTCTTCAATCGGAACAAACTCTTTACCCGCCTTATAGTTCGCTTGTCTAATGGGTTTGGTTAGGTCTTGAAGTGGCCTGAGTATTGGCATGTTTTGAAATTCAATTGCCATATCGACATTAGCCCCTGTCAACTCCCAAAAAGATACGTTCTGACCATCTAATGATTCTTGGTACATTTTTACTCCCGCATGCAATCGCCTTCCTAGGTGTTTTATTGTTAGTTGTTTCATAGTTACATTATGTTGAAATTCACATCAATAAATTTTTTTGCTTTGGAAATACTGTTTTCATTTCCGCAAGAATCAATATCACCAGCAATACATTTAATGATTTTTTTGCCTTTCATAATCATTGCTGTGTAGTTCTTGGTGTCTATACGCTTCTTAATCGTGAAGCCTCGATGTAAATAATATCTGTTTTTCATTATCTGTTTATTCTAACATACTTACTTTCTGGAATCCATACAGCACCAGTTATTTGAACAAAAGTTTGTGCCTCAAGGACATTAGGATATTGGTAATATCTACCAAAAGAATTTGAATGAGAATATTTCATTGTTGTTTTTCATTTAATGGTTTAAGAAAAGCCAAAGGAACAAACACTTTGTTTGCATACAATTGACATAGATAGTTCTTTGATTCTTTTATCGGACCTTCTAATACAGTTATTCGAGCCATGTTTAAATTATATCTAGGAACGTTTACTATTGAGTTAAGTAAAACTTTCATTTTATAATATGTATGTGTTGCACTCATATTTTAATTCCTGATATATCATCATCATACATATAATCAAGTGCATCTTCAAAATATGGTTCTGATGGCAGGTCATCTCCTTGAATTTGATAGTCTTTGAACCAAGGAAAAGAATCATCATACTTTTCTAATTCCCAAACACCATTATTCCAAGCCCATGTCACAATTGTGGTTGCGTATGGCTTATTGTAGTCATCGATTATTTCAACAAACTCATTAAAATGAATTAAATTATTGTAATTGAATTGTCCTAATAGGTTAATCATTATGCAAAAATGATTTGTAGTGTAAATCCTATTAAAAAACAGCCTAAATATAAGGCCCAAAGAATTTTGTCTTGATTAGTCATGTTGTTTTTCATTTGTGTATTACAAGTATAATATTGTTTTGTTAAAAATCCAACAACTAATCTTCTTTTTTCACTTCTTCATGTGAAATATCCAGAACAGGCCTGCCATTGTCTGGCATGTAAAAGATGAATTCTTCGTTTTCTGTTGGTGGTGGTGCATCAGGAAGTTCAGAATATCCCCTGTTTTTATATTTAGTTTTTAAACCAAAAATAATTGCCGTTGTATCGCCTTGTTGAACACGCTCATCAAGTGCAGCTTCATAAAAATCACCTCGCACTTTGTCTATGTCTATGCTGTTCATGTAGTTTCTAAAGTGGTCATGATTATTGTACCACCAATAATATGTGTTTGGACTAACTTTTATTGAAATACATGCTTTGCTCTTATTACCTAGGCAAGTTTTATATGCAGCTACAAAAGCTTTTTGCCTCCAATTCAGTTTTTTGTATAGCTTTTTTAATTCCTGATCTTCATCAAGTTCTTTATTATCAAAAATCAGTTGTTTGATTGGAACATCAAGGCCTAAATTTTGGCACAAATCACATATGATGTCAATTTTTTCTTCTTCGGAGAGTTTAGATATTTTATTTTCCTTCATAGATTTCCCTGTCTATGATGACACCTACTTTTTTGATGTCAACAGATTTATCAAATTAATAAGATCGTTTCTTGACTTAATGTTTACCCTTGTAAACACAGAAAACTTGTCACAAATTTCAAAGTAAGCATAATTAGAAGATTCTTTTGGCTTAACAATGGTCATGTCAATCCTTACTTCTTCATTTTGATAAGCTTCCTCATCTAAAGTTAGTCGATAAACTTCATACACCATATCTTCAATTGATGAAGAAGGCAATTTCAAAAAGCCCAAATCTTTTATGATTTCTAACGGATCACCGTCATAATCAAATCTATGATCAAATTCCATTTTTTAAATTCTTAATTTTTCTTCTATACCACCTTTTTATAAGATCAAGATCAGCATCAGAATATTTTCCGGTTCGCTTAGAATCTTTTATTTCCTCGAGTCGCAAAACTTCTGATTCACCAACCTTTGCAATAAGACCAATTCTATAGTCAACCAAGTTGCCTTGGTCATAGTTGTTGCACCTTTTGCATTGCTTATTGCAATTGGTTTCGTTGAATATTAAGCCTGGATATAATTCAGCTTTAAGATAATGGCCACCATCCCAAAAGTTTGATTTGTCATTTGGCATAGTGTCACAACTGATGCACTTCAAATTCTTGTCACGTAATCTGATAAATTCCTGAAATACAGACCTGACTTCATTTACCTTTTGTGGATAGCTTTTCAAGGCATTCAATCCTTTCTTCTTTCGGGCCTGCCATTGCTTTTGCTTTTTCTTTTCTTCAAGATGCCTTGAGTATTCAATAGCGCATGCAACAGAACAAGTCATTTGCAATGGTTGTAATTTCCTAAAGCGGACACCACAATTTTTGCACTTTCTAAATCCAAGCCTTCTTGGTTTTGATTCAATACTCTTTTGTTGCTTTTCCGGCTTAGGATGAGGTTTAAACATAATAGTTGTTAAATTTTTGATCCCTTGTTAAATCTGTTTGAGCTAAATGATTATTAATACGATTGGTTGTATTTTTAAAATAATTTTTGTCTAATTCAAAGCCTATAAAATCATAACCCATGTCTATACAGGCTATTATGATGCTACCGCTTCCTAAATGAGTATCCAATATTTTATCCCCTTTTTTAGCGTAATTTTTTAGTAGCCATTTATATAATGTTATAGGCTTTTGCGTAGGATGTATTCTCACTTTATCAGCACCTAAAAATCCTTTATATCTAATTTTAGCTCACCTTAATACTTTATCAAAACTACACCAAGCAAGCTCCCCGTCAGAAAAATCACAATCCCCGTAAATTCCTTTGTCCCAAAAAATATAACATCGAGAAGGCTTTAACTTATCAGAAAAATAATTGCCGCCCCATATTATTTGATTTTTACTAACTCTAAGTAAATGATTAAAATAATCTAAAGACGGGGTAGATGTATCCCATTTTTTCCCCTTTTTATATTTCTTGTTTTTTCCTGATCCCATTTGCATTTCAGAAGCTCCTATCCCATAAGGAGGGTCTACTATGGCCAATTCAAAATAATTATCAGGAATTTTTTTTAATGCCTGATAACAATCTTCATTGTAGATTTTATTTAGTTGATATTGCATTATGCAGCTTCAAAATTTAATGTCAATTGATCTTCACCGTTTTTCTTTCCGGTTGCATACAATTCAGCTTCATGAACTAAAGCTTCAACATCTTTCCTCAACTGTTTAATCTTTTCATATTCGTAATGATTTAGATTAATTAACCAAGAGGTACAATTAAAACTCATTCCATTTTTATGGTATCTCTGAAGACTTACTTTGATTGAGGTATCTTCATCACCTTCATAAATGTTGACTGTTGTAATTATGTGTCTGGCACGTTCATCAGCATCAGTTTGATTGGAGAATAAACCCAGGCCCATGATTGGTACTATGTGTTTCTTAATACCCTGAAATGCTTCATAAAAGTCTTTATGAGGCCTGATGTCAGACTTTAGTGGAACATCATTTGTTCGGAAATCACCATCATCTAAATTGTGGTAACTCTTGTAATGAACTAAGGTTCTTTTGTCGTTCATTGCAATTTTTGAAATGTGTCTGTTTGCCATAAATATATATTTAAAAATTAACGATAATTTCTTTTAAAACTTTCTTCAATTAGCTGCTGAGCTTCATAATTAGCATCTCTATCATCTGGTATAACTACACCATGAAATGATTGTGCGTGGGAAATAACAGCATTAATATAATTCCACCATTCTTGATCATTTAAAAAATGACTAGTTGATTTTCCTTGATTGAACATCATTTTGTATTGTTCATGAATCTCATCAATATGATAGCCAGTATGTTCAGAAATAGGTTTTAAAACCATAAAATATCTTCCTCTTGGATTACCAACAATGTCATTCTTTTTGACTTCTATAACATAGTTTCCAGGCGGTAGCTCATCAAAATGTTTTCTAAGCTTCTTTGATTGATTCTTATTCCACCCTTTATCAGATTTGTTGATTGCAATAATCACTTGATTTTTTTCTTAATCTTGATACCAAAGCTGAACCAGAAAGTGAATATTATTAAAACCCTTAACCATTCATAAAAAAAATTAAATGGTCTTAATGGTTGGAAAATATATCCAACAAGGTATAAAAGACCAACACTAAGTGCAGATACAAAGACAAGAATAATATATTTTTTGAGTCGTTCCATTAGTCAAAAAGATTTTTTTGCTTGCCTGGGCTAGGCTTAATTGTTTTAGTTGTGTAATCTAAGTTATTCAAAAATTTGTCAAGTTCCTTTTCCATCTTCTTAGAAGCTTCTAAATATTTGCGTTCTCGAGTGGAAAAATACTTCTTTTGATTAAATCTGGTTTGCTGAACTAGCAATACTAATTCCCAAAATTTACTTTCTATTTGCATTCTTTTCAATTCTTAGTTGTGTTTCAAATTCAAGCACCTCTGTTAAAGGAAAATTTGGCTTATCCTTCCTAACATAAATTTTTTCGCTTTTTGATAGCTGCTGAACAATCTTTCTAAATTCTTTCTGTGTGTGCTCTTTTTTAGGCATTTCCATAATAACAGTTGAGAAAGTTCCATCAGTGTTTTTCCTGTACCATACACCACCAAGAATTAATTCATTTGCCTTTGCTACTCTTAAATTTGATGTATCCATTTTTTAGAAGTTTAATTCGTGAATTTCTTCTTCATTATCCCATTTAGTATATCTTCCTAAAAACTTTAAGAAAGCTTCATCAAGAGCACCTTGTCTGTTCTTAGCAACAATCACCATTCCTTTACCAAAAAGACTTTCGCCATTTTCTGCTGATGTTATACCATAGTATTCAGGTCTGTACAAGAATGCAACAAGATCAGCATCTTGTTCAATCGACCCTGATTCCCTTAAATCTGAAAGTAATGGTTTTTTATCACCACCTCTTTGTTCAACGGCTCTCGATAACTGACTTAATGCAATGACTGGAACATCAAATTCTTTTGCAATCTCTTTAAGGCCTCTTGATATGTTTGCAATCTGCTGTTCTCTGTTCTTACTGCTTTTATCAGACATTAGTTGCAAGTAATCAACAACAACCATGTCAAGGCCTTGATTTGCTTGTAAGCGTCTGCATTTAGCCTTTAAATCAATCAAACCGATTGATGGTGTGTCATCTATATACATTTCATAATTTGCAACTCGGCTTTTGACTTCTCTGATTTTCATCAATTCTTCTGGAGTCGCTTCTTTCGGCTTTTTAATCTTACTGAGCTCAACAAATGATTCTGAAGATATGATTCTTTGATCCAGTTGAAACCTGCTCATTTCAAGAGAAAACATTGCAACCACTTTTCCTTGTTTCACTGCATTCAACATGCATGTGACAACAAAAGCAGTTTTACCCATTCCAGGCCTTGCAGCTATTATCACCAATTCTGAGTTTTGAAAGCCGTTGGTAATACGGTCTAAATCATGAAGGCCTGAAGAAACACCCGTCACATCAAGGTTTTTCATATTGGTGATTGTGGAAACACTTTTATTAATGCTTTCAGACAATCTCATTAGTTCACCAGACACATTCTTTTCAACTAATGAACTCAGCTGCATTTCCAAATATTCAATGACTTGAAAGGCATCTTCTGTGTCATCATATGACATGTTGCGTACCTGGCTTGACATGTGAATCAATTCTCTTTTGATATGCATTTCAGCAACTATCCTTGCATGATATTCAATGTTAGCAGCTGAACTTACTTTTGATGTTAAATCAGCTATATAATAAGCGCCACCTGTTGAATCGAGCTTTCCGGTTTCTCTAAGTTGATTTGCTACCGTTCGCATGTCAACTGGTTCTGACTTTTCAAATAATGAAATAATAGCTTGATATATGTCCTTATGGGCATCTTTATAAAAGCTTTCAGGCTTTAAAACATTAACGACTTCATACAATGCATCTCGTTCTAACATTAAAGCACCAAGAACAGCTTCTTCCATATCAATTGCTTGAGGTGGCAACTTTCCCATGTCTTGGTTTATATGGCTTCTTATGGCTAACTCTGTCATGATCTACCCCACTTTTTGATCACTGGCCCTGATTGTATTTGTGGCTGCTCTATTTGATTAGCTTTTTTCTGCCAAGTTTTCAACCTTCTTGAAATATCAAAAGACGATTGCTTTTCAAATCTCATCTTTTTATCTCTTGGACCATGTTCAGTCCAGTAATCATTAAATTCAATAATCATTTGCACATCATAATCTTTGCCTAAAATGTCTGATTTTTTTATAAATTCGGATCTCCTTTCAGTAATCGTTTTTTGATTGTTAGTTGTTTTTTTCTCTTGGAATAAAAGCTTCGTTCTTAAATCTATTTCTTTTTGCAACAAAATAATAGATTGATCAAAACCAAATTCAAGTGCATTTAAACCAGTTATTGACATATATTCGTTTTTTAACGCAATAATATCGGCCAAACTAAGCTTCTTAATATTGGCCGCAAATGCTTTGTAATTCATGAATATTGAGTTTTGATGTAATCCCTAAAATCAAACAACCCTAATTCAACAGGATATTGAAACACAGTGATAAAATATCCATCTTGTTTTTCTTGAACTCTTTTAGGGTTCTTATTTGCGTTAAAAGTTCTAAAGGTCTTAATGACTTTTCTTCCAATATGACATTTTTCTTGAACTGTCTTATCAGGAAATAATTCGTTTATTGTAAATGTTTTCTGTTCCATATTCATTTTTAGTTATAGTTCGACCATTATCCCTACAAGTATAGGAAGAAGCCAAAACCAAGAACAAGTAACAAACTGAAGTTGGCAGTTTGCAAGTTCACCACTAAGAGTTAGATTTGCCTATCTTCATAAGGCCTTGTAGGTCGGGGGTTGTGGTCGTAAACATTGCCCCCACTTTTTTAACTCTCACTTGTTTGAAATATTTATTAACCTCTGTTCGGGCTAACTCGCTTTTGGAATCCTTACCGATTGGCTGATATAAGGCTATGAGTGAAAAAGCGATTACAAACACTCTGAAATTTTGGACATAAAAAAACCCTGCCGCCCAATGAAAAACAACTAAATCCAAAGCGGTCAGGGTAGAATGAAAATATTTTATTTGATAGTTGTTTATCATTGTGGATACAAATCTTAGAACTATTTTGATCTTTTCAAAAAATTGTCTCGCTTTTCTTTTGGTGTCTTGTCGTTTTCATCCTGTTTCAGGAACCTAAACTTTAAACCATACTCAGTTTCAAAGTGACTTATCATTTGACCTCCAGAAGCCTGGATAATAGGACTCAGTTGGTTCATATCATTGTTCACTTTTTCGAGGGCCAAAGTCAATTGAATATCTTTTGGCTTTTGCTTTAGCTGCATACTTAAGCTTTGTTGTGCAGCCATCAAATCTTTGTATTGAGACGCTGCAAATTCGTATTCCATCATACGAAACATTAATTCTAGTTTTTCTTCACTCATTTTAAATATAATTTAGTCATTAAATCTTTTACTGTTTGATTAATCGTTTTTCGATTACCGTTGATGATTTGATAAATTGAGTTCAAATTAAATTCTGGATTGGCATCAACAAAAGCTTGAACACCTCCCATATTTCTAATTTTAACTTTTATCTGCTTTCGAAGACTTACTGTTAAATCTTTCTCAGAATCACCATTTGAAGTATTAACAACTATGCTGTAATACTTATCAAGCCTGACTTGCTTATCTTTTGTCATCTTATTTCGGCATGATTGGAAGAAGTCTTGCATTTCTTTTCTATCAAGGTCAGCAATTTTGCAGAACCTGGAAACCGTTCTAAATTTACTCTTAATCTTTTTCTTTAATTCTTCTATGCTCATTCTTAGTTTATTGTTTACGGTGTTCGTTGCACACCTCTTTAATTATTAAGTATTAATATTAATAATGTTATAAGCATTGATGATAAACTCAATACGATTGCCATTATTTTAAGCAAGTCTTTTTTGTGTTTAGGATCAATGTTAATATCAGACTTAAGCCACTTCATATATATTTCATTTTAGTCCAGTGAATAATTTGACCATTAAAGACATTGCATCCATAATTTGAGTCATGTTCTGAATTAGAAAAGAACCAATCAAAAAAGTCTGATGGATCTAACCCATCATTTAAACATAGTTCCTCTATACGTTCATTTTCAAGCCAAAAATCATCATCAATTTTTATTGACATATTCCTTTGAGTGAAATGCCTTCCTTCAGAAAAAGATGTTAATATTTCTATGTCTTGAACACTTATACAAACAACTTCAGTATGACAATGATAATGCTTTGTCCTGACTCCAGTTGCAATTTGCAAAGTCCTTCCTGGCTTATGTCGATTTCCTTTCCTAATGGTGTGATATTTAGGCCTTATTCCAGGTACAGCAAAACGTTCTACAAACTCAGATGCAATCTGTTGGCTTTCTGATGTTGGGAATACAACATTTTGTTCCGACAGGACAAAACAATTTGCTATCGCTGCAAGAAAATTAGTTGGTTTCCCATTAGCCAATTTATTTGACATTCCAACTATCATAATTCTTGAACTTTTTTATATATCTCCTTAGTCAAATAAATATCATAAGATGCATCATGTAAACTTTCATCTTTAACATCTATTGCAAAAACTTCGGCAACTGTTGAAAGCTTAAAGTTTTTCATAAGATATCTATCTTCTTTTAGCCTATTACTGGCCAATGATAAAACATCAATGCTATCAGACCAAAACCAAGAACCAAAATATTTATCTCCATTTTGAACAAACCATGCCCTGAAGAACTTGTCATCAAAGCTTCTGTTGTTATATCCAACTAAGTGAAACTTCTGCGTTTTATCATACTTTGACACATACTTTTCAAGAATTGAAATAAGCTCAGTGTAAACCAAACCCATTGCTGGATATTGCATTATTTGTTCTTGAGTTACACAGCCAATTTTCATTGCTTCTTCAGTTATTAAAGCTTTTGGGTTCGGTTGAACTTTATAATTAATCTGTTCAACTTCTTCCCCATTAATTTCAATTATTGCTGAAATTTGATGTATCCCATTTCTGCGGTAATCAACACCGGTTGTTTCCACATCGTAATAAAATAGTTTAGCCATTATTCTAAAAGTTTAATTTTTTGTTCGTTAATAAGTCCAATTTTTTTAATGCTTTTTCCTGACTCAATGTATTTGTGAATCAGTTCCATTGACTCACTTGATACATTAGGAATAAGATTAACCACCGGAAACTTGAATTTGCTGCCAGGTTTTTGACTGACTACTTTGTCAACTGTCAAATCAAATGGAACATTTATCACTGTTCCAGCCATTTCCAAGACTTTATCAAATGTATCTCTGATGTTTTTCAAGCTTGACTTCTTTCCTTTAGTACTAAAGCTGAATAAACCAAAGACCCCTGGTATTTTAGGAATGATAAAATTAATCGTCAATATAATATCCCACTTTCCAGACTTTTTGACTTTTTCTTTATCATGGCATAAAATGTATTTGTCTTCATTGGAATCATACAAATACCAATTTTTACCATCTCCTTTGCCGGCCAATCTTCCATCTTTATCTCTGCACTCATACCGTTCATTACATGAATCTGACCAGTCATCAGAGAAAAAACACACTTCAATCTTATTTGGTGTGTCACCATATGCTTTGTGGAAATATGAAGAATACTTGCTTTCACATCTAAAGTAATCCAATGAAGTGGGCAATCCACGTTCATTTTTCATGCCCACTTTTATCTTTCCTATGATTGGTATCTTAGGGTTTGATTGCTCTTGCCTTTTTATTCTACCGTTCATACCTAGTATTTTTCAAAGTTTTCAAGTGAAATTTTGAGCCTTTGTTTAACTATCTTTAAAGCTTTATTTTTAGCCTTATTGAATATTTTATCAATTTTTAACACTTCATCTTTTGTAAGTGCTGAACCATTGTCACCTTCATAAAAAGGATTTGAAAGCAAGTTTAGTTTACCTAAATCATCTTGTGCCTTTGATAATTTGTTTTTTGCGTCTAGTATTAACGCCAATTTTTCTTCAGTCATTTTAATCTCTTTTAATTTGTTCCTGTTTTGCCATTTCATAAATACTCACATGTTGATAATTATTTTCCAAATCATCTTCCATGTTTAAAACACCATCAATAATTAATTCAGTGTTCTTCATCTTGGACAACTCTATTTTTCCTAATTCCAAGAGGTGTTGCAGTTTAGCAATGTTCTTGCTTTCTGTCTGATCCTTTAATTTATATGTGGGTCTGTCACGCCAATCATTAGGCGCAAAGTTGAATAGATAGATATCTTCATCTTTAAATTCAGGAAAGTTTTCAACCAGTAAATGTTGATAACCTCCTAACTGAATTTCATTGTCTTCATAAAAGCCTTTTTTACCGGACTTGTTGTCAACAATGGCTTTCACTCTTTGCTTGACTTTAACTTCCCTTGGTTCTCCTTTTCTTGGCCCTGACTTGTATGGATTTTCATGGTCTAAGCCTATAAGTTCCAAATCCATTTCACAAACCAAATCCAGAGCGCCAGCAAGTTTGCTTTCATCATTGGCTAGGACTACTTCAATCATCAGTGGTGTCACGTTGTAATCCTTAACAAACTGAGCAAAGGCCATGATATCTTTTCTTAGTTCCTGACACCAAGCGCCATGAAGTTCTAATGGTTGCTTTTTTTCTTGAAGATATCCTTCAACCTCAAAGGATAGTTCATCACCAAGATGAATTTCTCTTTGGATTAGATATCTACTAAACATGATATGCATCAATGTTCCATAATCAGCACGCATTTGTGCATATCTTTTGGCCTCGTCAACACCTTTTTCAGCTATCCATTTAATCAAGTGTGGTGAAGTTGGTGTTGTCTTTTTGATCATAGTGGTCACACTGATGTGAAAAGTGGGTTCGCCAGATTGATCAAAGGTGTAATAATAACGGCCGTCATGATGACCGTTAAGTCGATAAACTTGCCTTGGTGCTTCCTTAATGGCTAGTTCATCAAAATAGAGTGCTTTGCACTGTTCGCTTGTTAATTGTTCCATTATTACTATTTAAATTGTTTTTGAAATTGTTTAGAAAACGTCTTGAGATTTTGTGAGACTTAAGAATGTCATTTTCCTGTTTTCCTGATTGAAGTTCTTCAACCAAATCAATTGCTTCATCAGAGAACATGACACGTTTGTTGATAAACTTTGACAACCGTTCAATTCGTTTTAGCTTTTTATCAAGTTTTACTGAATCGATATCTGTGACATTGACTACTTCAAGAAGTAACCTTTTATGGACATTTCTGGCAATAGTCAAATTCATCTTGTCAAACGTTCTCATTTTAGATCGAGTAAGAGTTTATTTTAGTCATATAAGTCACCATCTCATTCAATGATGCATTTTGAAAAGCTCTGGTCTTATCTCTGACATCATGTTTGATGTGGATATATTCTTCAAGAATGGCTTGAACAGTTTCTTTCAACCCTTTCTCAATACATATATCAGACAACAAAATTGTTGAATTTTTAACAGAACCTAAAATGTTTGGGTCATCAAATTTGACCAACTCAATTTGATATGGAATTTCAAATTGACATTCGTTAAAGAAATCCATAGCATCTTTAATTACCTTTTCTGCCAACCTTGTCATCTCTAGTTCTCTATAAAAGGCCCCTTTTTTTTCTATCTTGAATGAACTGGCAACATTATCATCTGATATTATACCCCTCACAGCCTGAAAAACTTTGTTTGGCACAATGTTATGATTGTGAACTTCATCTGGTTTCAATAATCCAGCATATCCCTTTGGTGCCAAATTAGTCTTCTGTATGCATTTCTTAAACGTATCAGAGCACTTTGAAGCATTGATGTACGAATAGTCGCTGATACTTGATTCAATGTTAGTGTGGCTGTCTATATTAGCCATAACAGTGTTTATTATTTCAGGATCATCACAAGACATGATCATTGACCAAATCTTTTCTTCAATTTGCCAGTAGTACATGACCAATCTGTTTTCATCAATTGTTATGTCATTAAAGTCATAATCAAACAATGAATCTTTGTTGGTTTCATAACATTTGATACCACGTCTGTAAACGTTGGCTTTTCCAGGTTTTTTTTCTAGTATTCGGCCCATGTCATTTTCAAACAATACTTTCTTTGCTGTCGAAAAATAATTATCAAAATTTTGGATAAAATCTATTACTTCAGGTGTGGTGTCAATGTAAAATGCTGTTTTTTCTTCTTCTGTTGTGATATCTTGAACGAAATCAATTGATTGGTCACCTTCATCCATTGCATTTGAATAAATCTCTCTAAGGGCTTGCCATAGCTTCCAATCTTTCCCCATCTGAGTGGTGATTGAAGTTCTAATTCCATCTACATAAATCACTTCAAAGTCATTCTCCCTAAATGATTCTTTTTCGGTGCTGAAAATTATTTCTTTATGTCCAGAAAATACTTTGAGATTGTACTTGTTTCTTAGTAGATAGGCCAAAGCATATTTATTGCCGGATCCAAATTGACCAATCTTTGTGCTGTCATTAACCTTGGAACTGGCACCTATCAATGTCAATGCATTTACATCAATAGTGCCTTTGTTACTAATTTTTAAAAATTTCATTGTTTTTCATTTATTGTTTAGTCATTAATTATTTTCTTCAAATAAGGTGTCTTTATATTCTTGCTTTAACTTGTCGTAAAGAGATGCAGCAACTTCAATTTCTTCACTAGTAAGTGGCGGGTGTGGATCTGCAATTTCTTTGCTATACTTAGATTCTATTCCACGAAGTAAAACTTGTAGCTCTTTTAAGGTAAATTCCATTTTGTTTTAATTAAGTTGTAAGATTTTAATATTCCGTATTTATATTGATTGACGTCAAACGCTGATTGGTAAAACAGCATCCATTTTTTACCATGGTAAGAATAAAGAATTTGTGCTGCCTGATTTTCATCTTGACAAATTATCTTGATGTATTGGTCATCATTGTCGGGAATCGTTGCATAATAAGTTCTCAAAACTGTAAAAGCATCAAGGTTTGCATTATCATGTTATTGTCAATCTTAAGATATGATCTTAAACTAACATTTAAATTCAATTGTTCTTCAGTCATGCAATTTGAGTCAATCATGCCCAATGATTTAAGGCAGCGCATATACAAACCAATAGACATTTCTTTATGGTAACTATTGGCAAATATCTTGTTCAAATTCCATCGATCAATATCATGATTTTCGCAAAAGTTTTTTACTGACGGATACTGTGAAAGAATTAATATTTTTAGATTTTCTATAGAATCATAGTATAATCTGTCAAGAGCCTTTTCCTTGGACATTCCAAAAATGTCTTGGTGTGTATTGTTTTTCATTGTAGTAATTGTTTTAGTCAGTGCTAAGAAAGCAATACTTTGTTAAATATCCAACAAACTGTTGATTTTTTAACTACTAATTGAATCTGCCTAACTGATCCAAATTGAGTATACTTCCTTTTAATAAATTTACAAAGTTAGTGCTTTGAATAAGTAAAAAGTAATAATCAAATTCTCCCATTTGCTGGCCATTGTAATCTACAATGATATTGTTTGTTGTAACAAACTTATGCCATACGTCATTAATGATTTCTTCTGGTTCAAGGCTTTCATTTTCTTGACCTAAATATTCACCGGCTTTGTAGTGCTCAACTTCACATATCATTAAAAACTGTGAAATATCAAACATAATAGGTATCCTTCGAACAACACAAATTCTTTCAATTGTTTCATCTTCTGGAAGATTACTTATCTTTTGCTTGATGTAAGGCTCAGAAGACAATTTAGTTGCATAACCACCTTGATATATAGGTAAAATATCAATTCCCTGATTAGCCAACATTTCAACACATTCATTAACGGTGGCCATAATCATTTTATTTCCTTCAGGTGTGTAAGTTATGCCATCTTGACCTGGTGTATAGCTTTGAATTGATATTATTTCTGTCGAATTGTAGATAATTTTCAGCATTTTAATTTGTACTTATAGTCCAACCATAATTATTAACTAACACAAATATCCGTTCTTGTGGGCTAACAGGTGTTCCGTCATTTGAACCGAGAACAAATCCTGCTGGTGCTTGAAATATACCAGTCGGAACAGCATTTGTTCCGCCTTCTAGTCTTAACGTTTCACTTAATGAATTGAAAGCTGTATGAGCAACTCTGTTGGTATATATGCTGTCAATTATAGAATCAATATTTGATTGATCAATTGCGTTTGACCTTAAATCTATAGTAGCATAATATCTATCTGTAAAATCCAAAGCCTGATTAAAAATAGCACAGTTTGTAACAGAAAATAATCTGTTTGAAACAGTTAAAGTATGAACATTGAAATTAATAAATCCTGTAAAAACATTGGCCCCACTTATCGTTAAGTTTCCCTGATTTGTTGCATTGACTGCATTAATTGGAAAAATAAACTGTGTTAGTGCTGTTGCACCCGTAAATGATATAGCCACCATAGTTAAGGCGCTTATTCTATTTGTTAAATCAACTACTGTTTGCCCACTGGAGCCACCAGTCATTGATCTAATATTCGGCAATAAGGTATAATCAACATCTAACAAAGGACAAGAATCATGAACAATTGTTAAAATACCTTGATTGTTGGCCAGATTTGTAAGAGTATTTAAATTAGAGTTATTTCCTATTCTTATCGTTCTGACTTCACGAGTTTTACTTAATAAAGAAGAAAATATTATTTCATTTAGCCCGGTACAATTTTCAGCGTCTAAAGCGTCAAGATTTTTATAATTCGATAAGTCTAAAATAGATCCAATATTCATAGATTGAAAAGTGCCGGTGTTAATGAAAGCGTTAACCACATTAACATAAGATGATATTCTAGTCGGTATAGTTGGATTTGTTGCAACGTCCAAAGGGTTGTCGGCCAAATAAATGTTTATTAAACTATCTGGATTTGATAAAATAGGTAACTCTAAATCCGAACAATTACACCTTCTCAAAGCTAATTGTTCTAATCCAGTACATCCGCTTATATCAACAACAGGATTATCATTAGAATTAGTCGTTGAAGTAGTAATTGATAAATAAAATTCGTCTAAATCTGGCAGAGGTTGATCAAAAATTATATTTCCTTGACCGTTACAATTAGCAACGGCAAAAAATACAGCGTTTGCAACGTCCAACGAATTACAGGACATATCCCATACAGACTGATTATCAAGCGTATGAAATATAATTCCTTTTAATTGAGTCCACAAAGCTTTTAATTCTACGGCTGTTACTGCATCATCATAGCCACAACGGACAATAGAAAGTGTTTGTAAATTAGGCAAATCAATGATTCCAAGAGATCTAAAAAAATCAATTGAAATTATACCCGTATTGTTGTTCTGATTGCTAAGTATTAAATGTTCTAAATCAGGACAGTGTGAAATATTAATATTAGCAGGATTTAATTGAGATTCTAAAGCAAAATTTCTAGGTAATGGACTTACTAAACAATTAGATAAAAACTTTAATTTATCGCAATTGGCAATTATGGTATTGATATTAGATGATAAAAAATCAGACCCTGCAAAGAGATAAGATATTAAAGATGCAGGCAACGGATCAAAACGAATTAAATTTCGTGGTTCTTGAATTCTTACTCTTTCCAATCCTTGTTGCCAACCAAATATTTCGGTTATACTTGGTTCTGAAACTCCTAAATCTAGTCTTCTAAAATTTGAACATAACAATGACATGTCCAAAACTCCTTCAATGCTTGATCTATTGCCGTTTGCAGGCTGATTGTTTAACATATTTAAACGAAGCATTGACATTAATTGTCCGGGCCAAAAACGTCTGGATACGGTTCTTAAAATAGGACTAGCACCATTGTTTTGATTTATTAAAGGAACTCCCCCTAAACCATTGCTAACACCAGATATGGTTCCATTAGGATAAAAAATAAAAGCTTAGGTTTCAATTCCACCATCTGGATCACCCAAGAAATCATTAATTAATTCTATATTGGCCGTATACGGTTCTAAAATAAAGCTAGAACCCCTATCAACTTCATCAGGCAAATTACCATCATTGTCAGCATCATAGTTAACTCTAGCAATCACCGTTTCATACCTTCTTCCTTCTTCAACAAAATATGCTATCATTATAGAATTACAGCTTTGATCGTAT
>ERZ1740062.185-NODE-185-length-46952-cov-14.871634_pt1 | contig 46952 bp, 36 predicted proteins | sample MGYA00581741_ERZ1740062 | MGnify/ENA primary metagenome ERZ1740062 (study PRJEB43018, sample SAMN04849747) | marine metagenome | isolation source: floating plastic debris | place: Pacific Ocean | collected 2008-09-01 | study: EMG produced TPA metagenomics...
CTGATAGTTGTATTAGATGCGGAAATTGAGTAATTTAATTTTTGGATGTCCCTTACATTTTCAACAAAGATTGCAATCTAGATTTCTATTTATTGTTAGACAGATTTATTTACTGCGACTAACTTTACGATAATCCCAAGGTTTGAGAAACTTTTTATCACTCCATACCCCCCTTCGTCTTTTTTTCGCAAATGCTTCTGCTTCTTGTACCAGTTCCTTACTAGGACATTTGCTTAGATAATTGCGGTACACAACTACCAATCCTTCTCTTGCTAAAGCTTCTTGAACAAAAGTACCATCCTTTAAGCGTACCTCTGCAACCTTACGACCATATCTATCAGTATCAGTAATATTTAACTCAACGCGATCGCTTGATTGTTTCACCAGTTCACTCACCCGCTTTTTAGCTCTATCACCCCATTTGTACTGGTTTTTATCTACAGATTTCCTACTTTTCTTTTCCTTTTTTGAATGAGCTATTTCCGGTGCATCAATACAAGCAAAACGCACATTCAGCTTATTATTATTGTTATCGAGCACAGCTATTGTATCCCCATCACTGACCCTGCTCACCTGGTATCCGGATGAAGAGAATAAGCGATCGCATCCCCACAAACCAAATATCAACAATACTATAGCTAAATAAAAACTTGTTTTAAGGCTGATTTTCACCGTCTAGATCCATTGATTACTTACCTGTGGTGATGATACTAGCAGAAGCTGAGTTGTTTGTAGTGTATTGGAGTGCAAGAAAATATTTTGTATCTTGGTTTGAGATTCTGTAGATTTTACCAAGTCCTACTGGATACCAAAAAAGCGATTTTGTACATGAATATTTTTGCTCTGTGTTGTTCAATATCTATATGTTTGACATTTTTGTCTTTCAAAAAAATATTTTGTTGGGTGAATATCTAGTGGAACCCAACAAAGCAAAAAATCAATCTTCCATCACCCATCACTAATCAACTCACTTCCCGACAAGCTTGATACAAATCCTTCCAATCATCCCTTTCTTTGACTACAGTTTCTAAATACTCTCTCCACACAATTGCATCTTGTACGGGGTCTTTGATGACTGCACCGATTAATCCAGAAGCGACATCTCCAGCACTTAATTTACCATTTCCAAAGTGTGCTGCTAAAGCCATTCCACTGTTGACTACAGAGATTGCTTCAGCTGTACTCAGAGTACTGGTGGGGGACTTAACTTTGGTTTTCCCATCTTCGGTAACTCCACTCCGCAATTCTCGAAACACGGTGACGATACGTCGGACTTCTTCTAATGCAGGTGGTTCTGCTGGTAGTTCTAAAGCTCTTCCCAGACTTTCTACTCGACGCTGGACGATTTCGATTTCTGCTTCTACTGTTTTCGGTAAGGGTAAAACTACGGTGTTGAAGCGTCTTTTCAAAGCGCTGGATAAATCGTTTACACCTTTGTCTCTATCATTCGCTGTTGCAATTACGTTAAAACCTTTATTTCCTTGTACTTCTTCACCTAATTCAGGAATAGGTAGTGTTTTCTCGGAAAGGATGGTAATTAATGTGTCTTGCACGTCCGCCGGAATTCTGGTTAATTCTTCCACCCGTGCTATTTGACCGTTACTCATCGCTCGCATTAGGGGACTGGAAACCAGAGCATTCATAGAAGGTCCATCAGCTAGAAGTTTAGCGTAATTCCAGCCGTAGCGAATCGCTTCCTCACTAGTTCCTGCGGTACCTTGAATTAATAAGGTGGAATCACCCGATATCGCAGCAGTTAAATGCTCGGAAACCCAAGATTTTGCAGTACCTGGAACACCGATTAACAGCAGCGCTCTGTCTGTGGTTAAGGTCGCTACAGCAATTTCAATTACCCTGCGATCGCCTATATATTTTGGGGATATCTCTAAGCCATTTTCTAGTTTCCCACCTAGTAAATAGGTTGTGACTGCCCAAGGTGATAATTTCCAATTGGGGGGACGATGTTTTTTATCTGCTTTCTCTAGTTCTTCTAATTCTTCAGCGAATTGTTGCTCGGCATGTTGGCGGAGCAAGGTAGTATTTGCTACTTCTGTTTTAGTTTCTTCTACTTTTTTTTTCTGAGTTCTGCGAGTCTTTGTGGTTTTAGTTTCTTCAGCCATATTTCTCTCCTTTAGGTTAAAATAAATATTTTATCTGTTGTGTAATCTGTTATGTGAATCTATCTGTTATGCAAAGATTATGATAAGTCGGGGTTATTTTATTTAAGGGTTAGATTCATGGGTAAGCTTACTAATGAATAAAAAATAGTCAGTTATGAGCTACCGCTTAATTAAACTGATTTAAAGGCTTATTTAAAAGCTTATTTAAAAGCTTTCCTGATTTGCGATCGCAGTCTCAATCGACCTAAAAATTCGTCTACAATTCTATCCCAGTAATAATTTCCTTCGACTAATGGTGTGAGCATTTGAGTTGCTTCGTCTACTAAGGTTGGTTCCATATAAATGGAGCAGTGTTTTATCAGGTTTTCTAAAACAAAGTTGTATTTTTTATCATTCTTTTCAATTGAACTATGTATTTTGTATAAAACAGTTTTACTCAGTTCTAATTCCCAGTAAAAATTGGCTACATTTAAGATTTTGCAGACAGGATTTTTTTGATGAAATGCTTCGTTTTGATTATTTGATAAAATTTCTAATATCAGTTTTTGGGCTTGGGTAGAATCTAATATTTCTAATAATCCCTGAATCATTTGTTCAATGCTTTGCAAATAGCCACTATTCAGCCTAAAGGGTATATGTTCAATTAAAGCTAATAACCATGCTTCATCTTTATTTCTGATCGTCGCATTTACCCAACCCTCTAACAATAACCTTTCCCACTCGCTTTTAGTGGTGATTTGAATTAATTCTTGCGGGGTTTTATTCAGAGTCTCTGACCAAAATTTCGGAGGTATGAAACATAGCATTTGTAGTAGTAAGGAAGCTTTTTCTCCCAAACCAGAATTATATTTAGATTGGTCGATACCATCACGGGTCATTTCTCTGGTACAGTCTGATGGTAGTTGAATTTCTATATTGTTTTGATTATTTTGATTAGTTTGATTAGTTTGATTATTTAGGGAAATTAAAGGACTTACCCTTAAAATCATTCTTTCTACTAAACTCGATTCTGGTAAACTCGCAAGTAATTCCCCTGCAATGTCTCTTACCTGCTTGCGTTTATCATCAAGTACGGTTTCTAAAAACTCTTCGTCATCTATACTCAAATTAATTTTTAAAGCATCTAATAAAGCCGTTTTATCCTCTATTTTTTGCTTTTTCCAGTACTTTTCCAGAACTTTTAGAGCGACCTTTGAGTCTTTTTCTCTTAATTCTTTTAATAGTAATTGTTTTGCGTAGGGACTACCTTTTTTCCAAGTGGTCTCTTCATCTCCACTCACAGCATAGCTCCACTCAGAATTCTGTGCAGCTAACCAACGACCGCGTTTTCCTATTAAAGGTAAAATGCTGTCCCGGAGTACTTTATTCTTTTTCCCTAGTGATAATAACTCCGGTAAATAATTGGGTGGAATAGTTTTTTGTACAGATGTTGCTAATTTCAACCACTCTGGTAACAAAATAGCATTTTTCTCTGCAAGTATTATCGATAAATACTGTGCAATCATACGATGGTTTACGATCACCTGCTCGTACTCAACATCATCTTCTGGTTCACAGGTTTTCAAATTCAGTTCTGAACCTATTTTCGGTGAATTTCCAGCTTTTTGGTAGAGTGAAATCACCCCAGCAGCACTAAGTAAGTTACCTTCTATATCTTGAGTTTCAATTTTACTATCATTTGTATTATTAACTTTATTATTAATATTTTGAATTATTTCCTTTAGCTGTTCATCTGTAGTTTCAAATTGCAATTCTTGCCGTTCTGTACCAACTAGTGCTGTTTTGACTATATTTTGCCAAAGATTCATATTTATTTTTAGATTTGATTATTTTTATATATAATTACTTTAATATCTAAACTTTTCTAATAGTTCATAGTATTGAACTTGCATCAATTTGTAAAAGCTATCATAGAAGCGTAGACCCACAAATCTTACACCTAAAAAAGACTAAATAGTAATAAATTTTTTATCAGCAAATATACTTAGAGGTAAAAAATATTCACCATCCCACACACCAAAGACATCGATTTTATGACCACCGCTAAGTGCCAATAATTGCCACTGTTTTGTAAACTTTGGTTTAATTGATACTTGATAATTATTCTCATCTTGAATAAACCATAAATTATCTTTTTTTACATTATCTTTTTGTATAAACTCTTGTCTAATAACGACTTGATTTAGACCTATTGGGAGAGTTTCAATCCAAGGATTTTTAGCTAAAGCTTCAGCGTATAATCGCATCATATCCTTAATATTTCTACATTCCGGAATCACATCTATCGGAGTAGAAATATCTTCGCGATGTTTCACTATTGCTCGCAAAGGATAAGCGCTTTCAAAAAATACTAACTCTGCATTTATAGAGTTCCCCGGGATTAAACTAACATCTATAGGTTGAGTATGGTGAGCAAAATTCAAAATCAATGCTGAGTGCTGAGAATTTTTCCCCCACAACCAGTTTTTCTGTACCTTCAAACGGTCTTCCTCTTCTACTTCCTGACCTAAAATTAACCAAGTATCTTTAATTCCCGAATTTTGAGAAAGTTCTTCTTTAGTTTGCGTCCAACCTATCTGGATGCGAATATCAGCTTGTACATCTGCTGGTAATCTATCTATAGCTTTGAAACCCTCTATTAATAAATAAACTTTTCCCAGCTGTGCTAATAATCTTTCTTGCCAACCTACACCAGAATAAGGAATGCTCCCCATTGATTTTACTATTCTGGCGATTCCTGGAGCTTGGGCATCTACTAATCTAGCTGCAACATTATCCCAAAAACTTAATGGTTTTTCCTGTACTGTAGCTAAACCCTGTCGGATTAAATCTCGTAACCATACTTCTAAATCTTCTATTCCCCCACTAACTTTATCTAAGCGTTTTTGAGCACGTTTGACTTGAGCTTCGGGGTCAACTTCTTTTTTAGCAATAGAAATATTTTCTGCTTTCTTAGCTTTCCTCTGGATCCGACTATCCAACCAGTCACTTACCCATTCGGGTGGTGTATCTCCATGAAAATTTCCGTTCTCTGAAGCTGATAACTCTGAAGCGAACAGCAAAAATAAACCCAATCCATGCTTACAGGGAAACTTACGACTAGGACAAGTACATTTAAAAGCAGGTTCGCTCAAATCTATCTGAGTTCTGTAAGGATTCTTTCCACTACCTTTAAACTCTCCCCAGACTGCTTTCTCGTTGTACCCTAAATTACTCCATTTACTTAAATTCGCTAAAATCCTACCATTCTTTGCCGAACTCGCATCCGGCGCTAATGACAGAATTTGCTCTGGTGTCCAATTTACAGACATGAATAATAGAAATCAACTTCCTTTTAGTTAATAAACATAAATCAAATCATTAAAAAGAATCATTAAAAACAATTAATTAAAGGTAATTAAAATTAATTAAAAGTAAGTTTTTAAAAAATATTGCAAGGTTTGTGATTTTTGTTCCATGCTTAGGAAAAATACATTCACCTAATCCATAATAAAGCATTAAACCTTACACAGTACTAGAATCACAATCTACCTCTTTTACTTCGTAGAAACGACAGCGATCGCATGGTCCTTCTGGATTTACTGCACAGCGCAAATAACCAGAGCGGGCATTATATTTACAGCTAATATCACCAATTAAATAACCCACTCCTTCAAGGTAGTAGCGATTTTCTTGAGAATTTCTAGCAATTTGATAATCCTCTAATGATCTACTATTGTGCCATATCCTCTCTCTAGTAAATCTAGAAGTTATATGCCTCATTCTCGCCCTTCTTTGCCACTGTTTCTTGCGAATAACCCATAGGGAGAAAAGGGACGGTAAGAAACCAATGGAAATCACCAAAAGTATCTTTAACACCTAATTTTATCCTCTAAGTGCGTGAACTTATTTCCTAAAGTATGCAATCTTTATAACGTAGTATCCAGTTCAAAGAAAAGTAAAAAATAAAAATATTTATCTTTACAAAAGTTAACACTTAGCTTCATTTATCTGTATAAATATAAAATTGATACAAAAATTCTCTATCCTGAAAACTTCATTTGAAAATTTCAGAGTAAAACAAACAACAATTATCTATGTTGAAGATAATCGTTACCGGAACAGTGCAACAATGGAATCTGCCATGAGCAGTGTTCTTGGGTCAGAAATTATTATAACCCACGCCATATTAACTCTCTAAAAAACGAACCCAGGCTATACACCCGGGTTAATTTTTGGCATTGCTCAATTGAAATATGAATTATATTTCTCATATTTACTAGTCCCCTTAATCCCGCAAAATTGGTGGCTGGGGGGCTATTCATATTATTAATCAGCAACGCCTAATTTTTTATAATTTAGATAAATTTACAAGACTTCAAACTTAATCTCCTAGGATTGTCCTGGTTTTTCTCTCTATTTTTTCTATGCTTTTGAGATGGAGTCCTTTTATGCTTGTTTTTGTGACGAAGTTGCTGTACGAGTAGTTCAGCCTCTCTTTCCGATCTAAATAAATCAATCTTTCTACTTGTAAGAATAAATGTCCGATTCGCTTTTTGCTTTAACCAAGGAACGCTGACAGGAAAATATTTACATACCTTCTCGAATCGCTCCTGCTTACTTCTTGTATGTCTTTTATATCCATTCAAAGTACTAGCGATCGCTTTCAATTCTAATATCGCAGCTTCTAACTCTGCTGCCATTGCATTTATACGCTCAACCTGCCTTGCTAAACGCTCCCATCCCTCTACGACTTCATCTGAATGGACTTTTAATGGCATTATCGCACCATTAACAGCTCTTTTGATTGGTAAAGAAATATTTCTCTGAGTTGACTTTCTATAACTGGTTCGGAGTACTTTCATGCTCTCTCCTAGCTAACCTCCAGGGTATTGTAACAGCAATTAAGTACATTAGTACTATATGTTTTCAAAATAAAATTACGTTATGTAAATTTTTGTAGAAACAACCTCGTCCTAAGCCATTTTGCAACAGAAAGTTTAAGGAAAAATTAATCTTGACCAAAGGTTTTCAACCTTCTTGGAAGAAGCTTCATTCGTTGCGAGGTGGAGTTAAATTTTGTTCGTTGAAACCCACATGATTGTAGGGTATGCAGGAATTTTGTAGCTTGCTTTTCACAAAGCGCGAGTATTTTGAATTCCCACCTTGTGAGTCGCTCACATATTGTACCAAGATATATGAATGTAAATTAATTACTCAATATTCAGCTTTAAATATTAATTTAGCAATATAAATCAAGTTAAACAATGTAGCTTTTTTGGATAATTTTTTTAATTTTCATGATTTATACGGTTAGGTGCAAGATATGAGTTTGGGAACATTAATTATTGTGAGGCAAAAATGAATTAGCAGAAAAAAGGACGTATTAATGACCACCAATATCGACACTCCTGTTATCTCTGGATACGAAATAATAGAACAAATTTACTGTGGTTCTAGAACTAAAGTATACCGCGCAACGCGAAAGCAGGATTCTCTTCCGGTGGTGATAAAATGCCTTGCTGCTGAATATCCCAGCTTTAATGAATTATTACAATTTCGCAATCAATACGTAATTACCGAAAATCTCCAAATACCAGGAATCCTTCGTTCTTTATCTTTAGAACCCTACGGAAATGGTTATGCGCTGGTAATGGAAGATATGGGGGGAATTTCTCTACAAGAATATGCCCTCATTTTACAAAAGGAATATGGGTCATTTTCAGATATTAATTTTTTAACTGAATGTTTATATATTGCTTTAGAGCTAGTAAATATTCTGCATAAATTAAACCAGCAGCGTATAATCCACAAAGATATAAAACCAGCCAATATTTTAATTAATCCAGAAACAAAACAAGTAAAATTAATTGACTTTAGTATCGCCTCACTGCTCCCTAGAGAAACTCAAGAAATCAAAAGTCCGAATATTTTAGAAGGAACTCTAGCTTATATTTCTCCCGAACAAACAGGAAGGATGAATCGAGGAATAGATTACCGCAGCGATTTTTATTCCTTGGGTGTAACTTTTTATGAATTATTAACTGGAGAATTACCATTTAAATCAAACGATGCAATGGAGTTGGTGCATTGTCATATTGCGAAACAGCCTCCGGAAATTAAAAAAACTGACTCCAACCGTAGCTTTGCGAATAAACTTCATCTAAACCCTCTCCTTGGTAAGGAGATGGGACAAGAAATTCCTCAAGTTTTATCAGATATCGTCATGAAGTTAATGGCGAAAAACGCTGAGGATAGATATCAAAGTGCTTTGGGATTAAAGTATGATTTAGAAATTTGTTTACAGCAATTAAAAGATACGGGAAATATTGAAAAATTTGAAATAGCTCAACGGGATATTTGTGATAAATTTATTATTCCAGAAAAATTATATGGCAGGGAAACAGAAATTCAAGAATTACTAACTTCATTTGATAGAATATCCCAAGGAAACAGCGAATTAATGTTAGTGGCTGGTTTTTCTGGTATTGGTAAAACTGCAGTAGTAAATGAAGTTCATAAACCAATTGTTAAACAACGCGGTTATTTTATAAAAGGTAAATATGACCAGTTTAATCGTAATATTCCCCTTTCAGCATTTGTCCAAGCTTTCCGCAATTTGATGAGGCAGTTATTAACAGAAAGTGATAAAACTATCAAACAATGGAAACAAAAAATAATCCAAGTATTAGGAGAAAATGCTCAAGTAATTATTGAAGTAATTCCCGAATTAGAAATAATTATTGGTAAACAACCGCCTGTTCCAGAATTATCCGGTAGTGCGGCTGAAAATCGCTTTAATTTATTATTTCAAAATTTTCTGAAATTATTTACTACTAAAGAACATCCTTTAGTTATATTTCTAGATGATTTACAGTGGGCTGATTCAGCTTCCTTGAAATTAATTGAATTATTAATGAATCACGGTGATTGGGGATATTTATTATTAATTGGCGCTTATCGAGATAATGAAGTATCTCCAACTCATCCCTTGATTAAAATATTAGATGAAATACAGCAAATAGGAGCAATTATAAATAAAATTACTCTCAAACCCCTAAGTCAATTAAACTTAAATCAATTAGTTACCGATACATTGAATTGTCCAGAGGATGTCGGATTTCCTCTTTCTCAGTTGATATATCAGAAAACTGAAGGCAATCCCTTTTTTGCGACTCAATTCCTCAAATCTTTACATGAAGATAATTTAATTCAATTTAACTTATCAGAAGGTTTTTGGGAATGCGATATTGCTCAAATCAAGAAACAGTCGCTTACATCTGATGTAGTTGAATTTATGATGCTGCAATTACGCAGACTGCCAGAATCAACGCAAAATATATTAAAGTTAGCTGCTTGTATTGGCAACCAATTTGATTTAGCGACCCTAGCAATTGTTTCCGAGAAATCCCAGATAGAAATTGCTAGTTATTTATGGAATGCTTTACAAGCTGGTTTGATTTTACCCCAAAGTGATATTTATAAGTTCTTTGTTGGTAGGGAAAATCAAATTGAAAATCAAACTCAAAATCAAGAAATAAGAGAAAATGTTATATATAGATTCTTACACGACCGCATTCAACAAGCAGCCTATTGTTTAATTCCTGAAGACCAAAAGCAGAAAACTCATTATCATATTGGACAATTACTACTTCAGCGGTCTTCAAATAGCGAGCAGGAAGAAAGATTATTTGAAATTGTCAATCATTTGAATATCGGTATTGCACTGATTTCACAAAACAAAGAACGAGAAGATTTAGTACAATTGAACCTAAAAGCAGGTCAAAAAGCAAAAACGGCTACAGCTTACACCGCAGCTATTGAATTTTTCAATGTAGGTATTGAACTTTTGGGTGTAAATTGCTGGCAAAAATATTATGACCTAAGTTTGGCATTGCACTCCGAAATTGCACAAGCAAGCTATCTCAATACCAATTTTGAGCAGATGGAGCAATGGGCTGATGTGGTATTGCAAGAAGCGAAAACATTGCTTGACACCATCAAAGTTCAGCATACCCGGATTATGGGAACTCAAGCCCAAGGTAAACTGATGGAATCTGTAGAAATTGGCTTACAGGTTTTAAAGGAATTAGGAATTGAATTTCCACAACAGCTAACCCAGGAAGATGTAGGAAAAGCATATGGTGTATCACGAACTCTGTGGGCTGATAAACCACCCCAGAGTTTAGTCAATCTACCAACCATGTCCGATCCACATCTTTTGGCAGCAATGAATATTTTGACAATCTTAGTGTCTCCTGCGTTTGTGGTATCCCCTAATTTAATGCTGTTGGTAATTTTCAAGCAAATTGAACTATCTGTACTCAATGGCAACACTCCTGTCTCAGTAATGGCTTATAGCGACTATGGTCTAGCCCTATGTGGCATCATGGGCGATATTAACAATGGTTACGAATTTGGGGAATTGGCATTCAATTTATTAGAAAAATTACAAGCCAAACCCTTCCAAGGTCGTTGTTGGTATGTGGTTAGCACTCATATTAAGCATTGGAAAAATGCCTTATCTGATATACTCAGCAAGCTAGAAACCGCTTATAACGCTAGTTTGGAAACAGGAGATTTGGGAACTCTAGGTTGGATTGCTTCTATTTATTGTGCTTACACTTATCATCAAGGACAGAATCTAGGACAAATAGCTGAAAAAGTGGAAGCTTACCGTCAAACCATAATTAAGTATAAACAAGCATTCTGTTTACCATTCCTGGAAACTTATCAACAAACTGCTCTCAATTTATTAGGTGAAGAAGAAATTCCCTACAATTTAACTGGTAAAATATTTAACCAAGAAATATCTCTTCCCCAACTACAAGCAACCAATCAAAGAACGGCATTATTCTTCTGGTTCTTGAACCAAAGCATTCTTTATTACATCTTTGCCAAGAATGATGAAGCTGTTGAAACCTCTGCCAAAACTGCTCAATATTTGGATGGTGGTACGGGTATGTTTATGGTTGCTGTTTATTTCTACTTTGATGCTCTGATACAACTAGCTATGGGTGAGCAAATTACCCCACAAGAGCGTCAATCTATCTTACTCAAAGTAGAACAAAATCAAGATAAATTACACCATTGGGCAACCTTATCTCCAGAAAATCATCAGCATCGCTGGGAGTTAGTAGAAGCAGAGCGGTGTCGATTCATCGGTAACAAACTCGATGCTATGGAAGCTTACGATTTCGCTATTGCCAAAGCCAAAGAAAATGGCTACATTCAAGACGTTGCTCTTGCAAATGAATTGAAAGCCAAATTTTACCTTGAATGGGGTAAAGAAAGAGAAGCAATTGGTTACATGCAAGAAGCTTACTATTGCTATTCTCGTTGGGGTGCCAAAGCTAAAACTGATGACTTGGAAACCCGCTATCCCCAACTACTCAAACCAATTTTACAAAGACAGCAGTTCAACCATTATCCTTTAGAAACAATAAATTCTACTTATTCACAAACCAGTCTTTTATCCACTTGCTCTTCAACTACAAGTAGTACCAGTATTTCCGATGTTTTAGATTTTGATTCGATTCTCAAAGCTGCTCAATCAATTTCTAGTTGTATTGAATTAGATCAACTCATTAGTAACCTCACCCAAATTATTGTAGAAAACTCTGGGGCAAAAAAATCTGTATTAATTCTCCCAGAAAATCAATCTCCAGAAAATGATAATTGGCTAGTTAAAGCAATTACCAAAATTAATAAACAACTAGATGAGCAAAGTAAAATAGAAACTACACTGACTTTAGAATCAATAGATGATTGTCAAGAAATTCCTCAAAAAATTATCCATTATGTTACACATATACAACAAACAATAGTTATTGATAATTGCCAAATAGATATTCCTGGGGTAATTGGAGAATATATGATAAAACACCAGCCCAAAAGTGTATTATGTACACCGATTATTAACCAAGGAAATCTTGTAGGGATTTTATATCTAGAAAACGAAATTACTGCTGGAGTATTTACCCCCCAGCGTCAACAAATAATTAACCTACTTTCCTCTCAAGCGGCGATATCCATTGAAAATGCTCAGTTATACAGTAATTTACAAAAAGCCCAATTACAAATAGTTCAAAGCGAAAAAATGTCTGCTTTGGGTAATTTAGTGGCTGGTGTAGCTCATGAAATGAATAATCCTTTGGGTTTTATTTTTGCTACTCTCAAACAAGCCAAGCCAACCATTACTGACATTACCGAACACCTACAACTATATCAAGAAACTTTTCCCGAGTCGGGAGACGAAATTTTAGATCATGCTGAAGAAATTGACCTTGATTATAGTTTAGAAGACTTACCAAAAATGGTTGATGCAATGGTGATGGCTTGCGACAGATTAAAAAATATTGGTACTAGTTTAAGGACTTTTTCTCGCGCAGATAAAGATTACAAAGTTTCGTTTAATATTCATGATGGTTTGGATAGCACTATTTTAATTCTCAAACATCGTCTCAAAGGTAATGACAACCGTCCAGCAATTGAAGTTATCAAAGAGTATGGCAATTTATCGCAAGTAGAATGTTTCCCTGGTCAATTAAACCAGGTATTTATGAATCTTTTGGCGAATGCAATTGATGCTCTAGAAGAGTTTAATCACGGACTGAGTTTTGAAGAGATTAAAACAAATCCCAACAAAATTACAATTACAACTGTCATTGAAAATGACAATATAAAAATATCAATTGCAGATAATGGAAAAGGAATGAGTGAAGAAGTTAAAGCTAAAATCTTTGACCATTTATTTACTACTAAAGGTGTAGGTAAAGGTACAGGATTAGGGTTAGCTATAGCCAGACAAATTATTGAAGAAAAACATGGCGGTAAACTCAGTTGTAATTCTGTTTTAGCTGAAGGTACGGAGTTTATTCTAGAGATGCCTACTTCTTAAATAGCCAAAAACCCTTTATTTATCTTACATGTAATATGATGTTCGGTTAAACACTTGTCATTACGAAGGCAGCGATCGCAGAGTGAAGTATAAGCGGTCTCACGAGCACGCTCCGCGATCGCAAAATCCCTGTTATTAGGTCGTTCCACTCTGTTACACTCGCAAGCTTAAAAAACTATATACACAAACAAAATATCCCTCTCCCAAATTCGGACGAAGGATAGCAGAACTTTTTAATTCATTAATGATTAAATCATCCCATAGGAGGCAAGGCTTGTTCTCCTAAAGGTGTATCACATTTTTGCTTAATTGCTTGGTGAATTGGTATGATAGAAAACTCTAAGCAGTAACCAACCTGCGTAAGGATTGAGCACGTCGCTTTGCAGTTGTATTCTTAGGTTCTAGCTTCAGAACATCTTCATAAGCACTCAAAGCTTGTTCATTTAGCTGTTTTTTCTCGTAAGCATGACCAATATTATTTAATGCAGTAACGTAATTAGGACTTATTTTCAGAGCTTCTTTATAGTTACGAATTGCTAGATCATACTGTTCTTGAGCAAAAGAAATATAACCCAATCCATTGTAAATCAGAGCAACATTGTCTTCTTCTTTTTCCTTCTGTGCTGCTTTAATTGCTTTATTATATAATGTTGTCGCTTGGGAATACAGCTTTTTGTCCGTATATATACTTGCTAACTCATAATACTCTTGTGCTGTACCGGCTTCCTTGGTAAGCTTATTACGCAATTTCGAGAAAGAGCCTTCCAGCTTACGGGTTTTGAGAACCTGACGAAAAACATTGATGACGATAAAAAATAGTATTGCTACTAAAACAGATAGATAAAAAGTTGCGAGATTACTACTCATTGCTATTTTTAAAAGTCTCTTCTAAATTCTATTATCAGGGGAATTTACAACTAGTAGTTTGTAATTCGCAATTTGTAATTAAAATTTTAGGTTTTTACTCTAGATTTTTATTATAGGATTTTGATTCGATTAAATCAGAATACTTCGACGGTGGCAAACCCCAATAGCTTATACGTTCTTGCAACCAGCCCGTTTCTAGATAATTGAGAATAGCACTATTAACTTTACGTCGCAATTCGTCATACTGCAACCCTTTCGGCATTACTATGGACAAGGGTTCGGTTGATAACTTGATTGGTACAATATAATACTGAGTATTTTCTTTTGCCCAATTGCTTAAAACACTACCATCAGCAGCAAAAGCATCTACATTACCCTTATCTAAAAATGCTTTCGCTTCTTGATATGAACTAACTCCAACTAACTTTGCTGTCGGTAAATAATATTTAATCGATCCTATAGTGCTGGAGTTTTTGAGTACAGCTATTTTCCGGTTTTGTAAATCTGTTAATTTTAGTTCTGAGGACTTCTGGGAATTGATATTCTGAGGAGATATATTTTTAATAATTATAAATGTACCGTCTAGGTAATAAGGTACGCTAAAGCTGACTAAACGAGAGCGGGACTGATTTGCAGTCACTCTAGCTATAGTTAAATCTACTTTTCCATCCAGGACTACATTTAGTCGCTGTTTGTTATTTACACTCTGTAATCGAAAAGCATCAGGTTTACCCAACAAATCATTTGTCAAACGCTTTGCTAAATCAATCTCTAAACCTTGGAGATTACCTGCCTTATCTTTAAAACCCAAAGGAGGTAAATTATCTTTGACAGCTATTTTAACGTACTTGCGCTGTTGAATATCCTTGAACTGCGCTGCATAAGCTCGATTGGAAACATTTAAAAACAGTGAATAACCCTGGAAGTTACTTACCCCATATGGAAACCCACACCAACAGAAAGTAAAAGCAAATAAGAAAATTACAAGTCTTCTATAACGTATCCAGCTTTCTATAAACATTGCTCGTAATTATTGCTTGCAATTAAGAACTCAGACTATAAAGTCCGCGTAAGTGCGGACTTATCATAGCCTTTAAGAAGCAATCTGTCTGTGTAGCCATAGACTTTTAGTCTTTAGGCAAAATGCCCGTATGAGGATGCTTTAACCAATATCAATAGCTAGTGTAACTATATAACAGCCAGTTAACTAATTACTAGCCCTTTGCTTGGTTAGCCATTTCGGCAATTTTACTAAAACCGTCGGGGTCACAGACAGCTATTTGCGCCAACATCTTACGATTAATTTCAACATTAGCCTTCTTCAAACTGCCCATAAACTGACTGTAACTCATACCGTGCATGCGGGTAGCTGCATTGATACGAGTAATCCACAGACGACGAAAATCACGCTTGCGCTTCTTGCGATCGCGGTAAGCGCTACGTAAGGCTTTCATTACCTGTTGGTTTGCTGTTCTAAACAGGGTAGAGTGAGAACCACGAAAACCTTTCGCTAGTTTGAGAATCTTTTTACGGCGTTTGCGAGCAACATTACCGCGTTTAACCCTTGACATAACTTAACTTTTATTCCTAATTAAACTTTATGACTTAGTAGAGTCTTAAATTTACAAATATGGCAGCATTCCGCGTACATTATCTGCGTCGCAGTCTTTAACTAAAACTGCTTTGGAGAATTTTTGCTTTTTAGCAGTGGTCTTCTTCTCTAGGAGATGATTCTTGAAAGCCTTACGACGAACGATTTTACCTGTACCAGTGGCACGAAATCTTTTCGCCGCAGCTTTACGGGTCTTGATTTTAGGCATTTGCTTAAGTTTTTACACTAAGACACAATCTAACATTATAGTTCTTAATTCGTAATTCGTACTCACTAATTTTTCAATAAGATTTTGAATGTTAATCTCGACAGTCCCTAATATCAGCAAAAAAGATAGTTTGCTGATCAACTCTGTTTCTCCTGCTTTTATTGCAACTCCCATGACAGACGCAATGATGAAACAACCAACAGACCAAAAAGAACCAGTCTTTACTGAAGCGATCGCTGAATTTCTCAAAAATAATCGTCCTCATCTAGAACTGAATAGTCGAGAGAAAGTACAGGAAGTCGTTGCTGTGATAACTTTTTCAATTAATTAAGCATTGACACAAAATATTGAATATAAGACCATTAAACTCTTAATAAACACCGGAAAAAATTATCTTAAAAGATTGTGTTAGATAAAACAATAAATGATAAAATTTCAAATTGCTAAATTACACAGACTGCTAAATTACAAAGCTAATACTCAAAGCCAATACTCAAAGCCAATACTACCAATAATTTTTGAATGGAAAGAAGCTCAGGGAAAAGCACACCAAAATTGATCGATAGGTCTTTGATTTTCATCGAAAACCTGGGTAACAGACTACCAGACCCGATTACATTATTCTTTATTTTATGTGTTGCAGTCATTTTAATTAGCGCGATCGCTGCTTGGTTTAATGTTTCTGTTGTTAACCCTAGCGATAATCAGACTATCTCTGCGGTTTCTCTACTGACTCCTGTAGGTGTCCGTAATATTTTCACTAAGGCAGTTGATAATTTTACCGGTTTTAAACCTTTGGGTACGGTCTTAGTGGCGATGCTGGGGGTCGGAGTTGCTGAATCTACCGGTCTGCTAGCAGCTATGTTACGACAAGTGGTATTAGTTGCACCAGGAAGGTTTATCTGTCCGGTGGTGGTCTTTGCTGGTGTGATGGGTAATATTGCTGCGGATGCTGGTTATGTGGTGCTCGTTCCCTTAGGAGCAGTGATTTTTCTGGCTTTCCGTCGTCATCCTCTAGCTGGTATTTCAGCAGCTTTTGCAGGGGTTTCTGGGGGTTATAGTGCCAATTTAATTGTAAATTCTCTTGACCCTTTACTCGCAGGAATTTCCCAGAGTGCAGCGCAGTTAATTCAACCAAGTTATCAGGTGAATGCGACTGCGAATTATTACTTTATGGTAGTTTCGACTTTCTTAATTACTTTAATTGGTTGGTTTGTGACTGAAAAGATTATTGAGCCGCGTTTAGGAAGCTACCAACAAGAGGTAAGCTTAGAAATGCAGGCTTTAACTCCATCAGAAAGAAGAGGTCTACGTTGGGCTGGATTTTCTTTTTTAATCCTTGCAGCTTTTATTGCAGCTTTGGTTTTACCACCACAGGGAATTTTACGAGACCCGAAAACATTTACTATTATCCCTTCACCCTTCATTGATAGCATCGTCTTTATTATTGCGATCGCATTTTTTATTCCAGGGGTTGTTTACGGTAAAGTTTCTGGAAGTATTGAGAGCGATAAGGAAGTTGCAAATGCTTTGAGTGATTCCATGGCAGCAATGGGTTATTATATTGCTTTGGCGTTTATTGCCGCTCAGTTTATTGCTTATTTCTCTTCAAGTAATTTGGGTCTGATTTTGGCTGTAAATGGTGCGAATTTCCTGAAAGCAACGGGCTTATCTGGGGTACCTTTAATGCTATTATTTATTATCATCAGTATGATAATTAATTTATTCGTGGGTTCAGCTTCAGCAAAATGGGCGATAATGGCACCAATTTTTGTACCCATGTTTATGTTAGTTGGTTACTCTCCAGAATTAACGCAAGCGGCTTACAGGATTGGGGATTCTTCTACTAATATTATTACCCCATTAATGCCATATTTCCCGGTAATTGTAGCCTTTGGTCAAAAGTACGATAAAAACTTGAAAATAGGTACTTTAATTTCTTTGATGTTGCCTTATTCTATAGCGTTTTTATTGGGATGGGCTATTTTATTTATTTTCTGGTTTGTATTTAAGTTACCCTTAGGTCCTGGAGCTAATTTGATTTTGGGTAATGGGTGAGGAGTCAGGAGCGATTGGTGAAGGATCGTTATCTTGATTTTGTTTGAGCAAGTAATTCAACTATGGTAGCAAGCAAAATTTTTGAGTCGATGGGTTTAGAGACATGTCGCTGAAAACCTGCTGATATAGCTTTTTGTTCGTTAGCTTTTCCTGAATGAGCACTTCAACGCGATCGCGTTGATAGGATTTCTTTGAGGAAGTATTATAAAGTTTCTTTATAAATATAGTCATGTATATACATACATAGAGAAACTTTAAGCATTTTGACCAGCAATACCGGATAATAGAAGTATAGTTTAAATATTTTTACCCCCTCCGACTATGGTAATACCAGCATCATTTTAAAATACACTTAACTCCTCTCCCCAAAAAACAAACATGGGAAAAGGAGAATCATCTAAAAAGGCTTTAGAAAAAATTGGAAAAATATTTCTTTGACAGCAACAAAATAACAAGTTTTGTTACCTATTATTTGTTGCTTACTAATTTATTTTCTAACTATTATTTCCTAGTTATTTTTCAGAATCAAATTCTATCTAAAAGTCTATTAAAGTTGCTTTATTTCAGAAAATCTACTACCGGACGAGATAACCAGTTAAAACCGACTTTTAGTTGATGTTCCAAAGTTGGTAGACGATACAGGTATATTAAACGACGAGCAACATAACCTAGCGTACCTTCCATCTTTATGCCTAAACTGGTCAAGGTAGCATTATCTTTACCTAAAGACATTATTTCCCCTAATGCTTGATAGCGGAAAGGAAGTAAAGGACGATTATTTAAAGAAGCCCAAATGTTCCAAGCAGTGAAATCAGCTTGTTGAAAAGCAGCTTGAGCAGTTGCAGGAATTTTCTTTCCTTCCTCATCTTGAAAATCAGCCAAATCTCCCAGAGCATAAACCTCATCATAGTCATGAACTTGTAGGGTAGCTCTAGTAACAATTTGTCCTCGTTCATTTTTCTTCAGAGGTAAATTTTCCACCACTGGGGTAACTTTCGTACCGACAGTCCAAAGCACTAAGTCCACTGGAATAGTATCCACTTGCTGTTTATATTCCAGAGAAATACTATCTTGAGTAATTGATTCAACCTTAGTTTCTAAATCAATAAATACTTTACGCTCATCTAAAGCTTTTGTTGCAGCTTTGCGATTGAATTCCAGAGAAGTACTTAAAATTTGATCGCTCAATTCAATTAAACGAATTCTTCCCTTATCTCCCAGTCTATCAGCTAGTTTACAAGCCAGTTCCACACCACTGTAACCAGCACCAACAATAGCTACTCGAATTTTTTCTGTTTTTGCATCCTCTAAAATACGTAAACGTTCTTCAATACCATAAGCATCAGCTATGGAACGGAAAGGATAAGCATAGGAAGTAGCTCCAGGAACCATATCTAAAGGAGTTTCCCCTCCCAACCCTAAAACCAAACGGTCATAAGATATCTCTGGACCATCCTGTAGATAAACTAACTTTTGCTCAACATTTATCCCCGATACAGCACTCTGACAAAAACGTACTCCAGTATTTTGTAAAATTTCTTCAAAAGGAGGAGCTATTTCCCAAGTTTGCATTTCCCCCGTCAAAAGTTCGTAGAGTAGCGGTAAAAAAACAAAGCGATCGCTTTTATCTACAAGAACAATGTCCGGTTTTTGTTCTTGCTCTCGATATAATTCACTTAAACGTAAGGCTGTGTAAAGACCTCCAAAGCCTCCACCAAGAATACAAATACTACCAGATTTTTCAGTCATTACTTTAAAATTAACAGCGTATATAGCAAGGTTATTTACTTTAGTCTAATAATTTATGCCTGCCATTTGCCATTCTTGAGGAAGAAATGTCGGAAAGGTGGGGAGTGATGGAGAATGAATTGTTGGTTACTAGGGGAGTGTCCCAATGAAAGAAGAAATATCTTTACCCAACTCCTTCGTAGCTAATAATTATTTTGTTCCCTGACTTCTATCCTGCGGGCTTTTTGTACAATTAGGATGCTCTCGTTGTTAGTTACAATCTTCCTGTAACATTTACCCATCACCCATCACCCTTAATCAATTCATAACCTTCTAACTACTTTAGGATTTCTCAACTCTGGATATCTTAGTTCTGAGTAAATTAACGTTAATCCCCAAAATAATAAACTAGAGCCGAAAAATAATAAAAATACATATTCTAGAATACCCTGCCACGGTTGAGATTGACGGGATGCATTCAAGACAAAAAGGATAAAAGTAAATGAAATTAAAGATGTTATGGAAATAGTTAATCCGCTAGCTGCTAAGATTATTCCTCTAAAAATATTCATGATTAAGAAAATTGAGATTTTTATATTAGTTTATAAAGAATTGAATTAAGATTTTTACATTTTTTTACATTTATAAATTAATCTTATTCGTAAGGTTTATAAGGTCTGTTCTTTTCTATTCCACATGCAAATTTACCAGCTATTTTATCTCTCTATAAAATAAAAAAAATATCAAATTGGTATCAGAAGCATCTTGCCAAATCGATGAAAGTATTTATTTATGGGTAAATTGATTGGGCAAATTTATTATCCAAATCAATCAACAAGTCTTTACAAGTAAATCATTATTTTTCTTGACTCGATTTGTTAGATTTATGTAATTTATCTGATTTTAAACTCTATTTATAGGATTCTGATATTTGAAAAATTACTTTTTAAGATTGAAAACTTGATTTTAAATATTTAATTTTTAATACTTAAATCGTTATTGCTATCAAAAGTTATTCTGCTACCAATTTTGTAACGCATTTTAGAACCTATACCGGAAACTCTTTCTAAATCTGCTACAGATGTAAATGGTTTCTGTTGACGAGTGAGAATAATTTGTTTTGCTAACTTTTTACCAACACCGGGAAGAGATATCAATTCTTCTAAAGTTGCAGTGTTGGGATTAATTAATCCAATATCTTTTTGTTTGGTAGAAGTTGTAATTTTTGGACACTGCTTATTTTGTAACTTAATTTTTTCTTCAACTTTTGGCGGTATTCCTCGTCTAGAATTCTTATACAGCCGCTCAAATTCCCTAATATAATGGGCTGCAACGACTGGATTTTCAATAATTAATAAAGTTTCGTCATTTTTGTAGTTTGCAGCATCAGACCAGTTGTGGGAACCGGTAATTACCTTTTTCCCATCAATCACTGAAAATTTATGATGTAACAGGTCTCCCTTTGATAATACAGGTACTCCCACTGTATTAATAGGCTGATTCCAGGGTTGATTATCTGGCTCATATCTACATTTTTGAGAGTAAGCAATTCCCATCATATCTAAGCCTTCACTGTAGAAACGATAAGCAAAATCTTTTTCAATTAATGCTCTGATTTTTACCTTATTTAAATGACGTTTTTCTAGGATATTTGCAAGTCTTTGCTCGGAGAAGACAAATAAAGCCATATCAATAGTTTTTTTGCCATTATTCAAAGTTTTACCAATCAATCCATTACTTGTTTGCAACCAAGGTAATGTTGGCGAGATAGGGGAAAATTTGAGGATAATTTTATTTTTACCCAAAGTAATTGTTTGAGTTTTTCTAGGAGGTTTTTGAATACCAAATCTACTATCTAATTTTTTACCTACTCCATCACCCCACATCAGGTTAAACTCTTCTTTAAAAAAGCTTGCTAATTTTGGACTATCAATTTTTAAAAGATTATTCGCATTCCCCAAACTCTCGGCTTTACCTAGATCGCCATGAATACCACTCATCGTAAAATTTGCCGAACTAACGATAGTTATACGATTATCTACAATGATAATTTTGTGATGCATTAATCCACTACCTTTAGACCCATCTGCGGTATCATCTAAAATTGGAATATTAGCATTTCTCAAAATTACTAAAGCATCTTTTTTTTTCAGTTCTTCTAAACTGATTAATCCATCTTTATTGACATCTGTAAAAAATTTCCAGTCTTGATATTTAACTTTTTCTCGCACAGACAGTTTATGGATATCATTAGTATTTTTTTGGCTATGATTAATACTGTTATTACTACTATCTGATTTATCCCAAGAATGATTGTATTTATTCTCTAAAATAACCCTTACTTTTACCCCAGCCTTATGTTTATCTACTAGCGCTTCAGCGATTTTGGGTAAACGTAGTTCCTGTACCGCCAAATCTACTGATGACTTAGCTTCTATAATAGTGTTAATAATTTGCTGTTCTAGATTATCTCCGTAACGTTTCCTAGGACGATATTCTTCTTGGTATTGAGAAGATTGGGAATAGTTAAAGTAAACTTGAATAAATGGGTCTTGCGGTAAAGCTTTAGTCACAGAAGTAGATGATTTTACTCGAGTGCAGCCAAATAAAGTAAACGTTAGTAAAAAGATTTTATAAAAAAGTAGTCTGCTAAAAAACAAATGCACGATATTCTGATAATAGTAGGTAATAAACTAACCATTTTTATATTGCCCACTTACTTTAATTAAATTAAGACTGCTGAATCTATCCATAAGATTGCTTTACAAACTGGATAAGACTTTACCGTATTAAGTTCAGCATTAATTCCCACATTAAGTTCCACATTAAATTTTCGACAGGTATACAAAAATTTGTCATTATTTGTCAGCTTGAGTGTATATGCTGAAAAGATAGAGACCCCTTGAAGCGCTTACGTTTTCACCAATTCTTATGCAAATTTATCTAGATTACAGTGCGACAACTCCTACCCGTTCGGAAGCGATCGCGACCATGCAAGCTGTGATGAAAAATCAATGGGGAAACCCTTCTAGTTTGCACGAATGGGGACAACGCTCGGCAACAATCCTAGAACAAGCTAGAATGCAAGTTGCTGCTTTGATAAATGCCCCGGCAGAGTCTATGATTTTTACTTCAGGGGGTACTGAAGCAGATAATCTGGCTATCATGGGTGTTGCTCGCTGGTATAGCCAGCCACAACATATAATTATTTCTGATGTAGAGCATTCAGCTATTTCCGAACCAGCTAAATTATTAGAACAAAGAGGCTGGGAGGTAACTCGTTTAGGGGTAGATAGTAAAGGTAGAGTCAATCCCTTCGATTTAAAAGCATCTCTACAAGATAATACTGTTTTAATATCAATAATTTACGGGCAGAGCGAAGTCGGAACTGTACAACCGATTGAAGAATTGGGGAATATCGCTCGCCATGCTAATGTACTGTTTCATACTGATGCTGTACAAGCTGCTGGAAGATTACCTATAGATGTAGGAAAACTGCCTGTAGATTTACTTAGTATATCTAGTCATAAAATATATGGTCCTCAAGGTGCAGGGGCACTATATGTCCGTCCCGGTGTCGAATTAGTACCACTATTATTAGGTGGCGGTCAAGAAATGCGATCGCGTTCTGGAACCCAAGCTGTACCTCTAATTGCCGGCTTTGGGACAGCTGCGGAGTTAGCAGCCCAAGAATTACCCGCAGAAACACCCCGGTTAATCGAATTACGCAATAGATTATGTGCCAAATTATCTGATATTCCTGGTTTAATCCCTACTGGTGACTTAATGCAGCGTCTACCCCATCACGTTAGCTTTTGTTTAGAACAAGCTGATGGGGAAAAAATCACGGGTAAAACCATAGTTAGACAGATGAATCTCGCTGGTATCGGAATCAGTGCTGGTGCTGCTTGTAATAGCGGTAAACTCAGTCCCAGTTCTGTTTTACTAGCTATGGGTTTTGGGGAAAAAGTCGCATTAGGTGCAATTCGTCTGACGTTAGGAAGATACACCACTGAAGCGGACATTGATTGGGTTGCAGTGGTCTTTAAACAGATATTAGAGCGACTTACACCTGTAGAATTAGCTGTTAGTAGATAGATTTGGGTAACTGGTAATGGTTAACTAGACTTTGTTGTTTCACACCTTCACCTATTCCCTACTTCGATTAATTTCTAACTAATTTCTAACTGACTAACTAACTCCCAACTTCTGAAAATTTTTTAAAATGACACAATTACCAAAAACCTTAGAGGAAGCTGTAGTACAGTCTCAGGAAGCGACCAAAGCAGCAATTGACGACGGGTACCGAAGATTGCAGGTAGAATTTTTATTTCCTGAGTTAAAAATTATGCCCGTAGCGCAGCAGTTTTTACCAGCATTTACAGAATATAAAGATAAACTGAAAGTCTTATTTGCTGATGCTGGTAGTGGTGCTTTAGCGAAACGGGAATGGACAGAAGTCCCTTTTCAAATTACAGACATTGGTACGGGGAGGTCTGCAACTCCTCAAGAAAAAATTCTACCCGAAGACGAAGCATTTGTTTTTATATCCCCCACTTCCGTAGAAGTACCCGAACTCGAAAAACTCTGTAGCGAAATCAGCGATCGCCCTTTTATAATGCTTAATCCCCGTTTAGAAGATTCGGGTACAGTAGGTATCGGTTATGCTGCAAGAAAAGTACGCGATCGCTTTATCAGCACTATAGACTCATGTTATTATGTGCGTCCTATTTATGATGAAGCTGCTTTATTTCGCTGCTATCCGGGAGTCTGGGAAGTATGGGTGAAAAAAGGCGAAGATTATGAAAAAGTGGCTGATTTACCCAAAAAACCATCCGGTGAAGAAATAGATTTAATTATCTATGGAGGACAACCTACAGCAGAAGGGGAGACAACTCCAGCAGTTTCAGGAAATAAACCAGGAGTATTTAAGGGTTTACAAAGGTTTATAAAAGCGTTGACAAGTTAGTTTTTTTAATATGTCCCGCTTTTATCTTTTCAGGGTGTGGCTAATATGATAATAAAGCCTGCCTTAAAGCAGGCTTCGTAATTCAATAAGACCCATTATTTATGATGTGGGCGGTTTAATAGGTAAACTAGGAATTAGGGAATATAAGAACCAAGAATATTGTCATTATCAAAAACCAGATTTAAAGAAATTAAAACACCCGATTAAAAAAACCGGGTGTTTTAATTTTCAAGGATTTAACGCAAGATTTAGTTATTTAGTAAACACTACAGCAAACACCAGGAGAGTTCGGACATTTTCCTATTCCCTGTTCCTTGTCAACTATTAATTAACCTGTCCCCTAGTACTTTCTGCATCAATAGGTTTAATTAGATATAAGCTTAAGAAAGTCCAAGCTGTAGAAGCTATCAAAGGTAGCTTTTGTAGAAACTTAATTACCTTTGGTCTATTGGTATTATTAATTGCTATCATCTTCAAGTTATTTTCGGAGCATTTTTCTAAACCCTTAAAGAACTTGGGATGTTTGGTATTCAAAATTAATGGAAACGCTCTTAAAGAAGTTTCGTTAGTTTTTTCCACTACCTCGATATTATACTCGCGAGCATCTAAACCAACAGAATTATAGAAATCAGTTCTTTCAAATACCGTCAATGTATGGGTTACAAATACTGCAAGTAGGAAGAAACGTACCCACAACCGCGCTTTCCAGTTGTCATATAACTTAGACTGCGATCGCAAAAGTGCTTTGAAAAAGTCACCGTGACGATTTTCATCCTGACACCAGCTTTCAAAGTATTTAAAAAGTGGATAAAACTGATTCTCTGGATGCTTCTCCAGATGACGGAACATGATAATATAGCGCCAGTAACCAATTTTTTCAGATAGATAAACCGTGTAAATAATCCACTCTGGTGGAAAGAATGTGTAAGTGCGGCTTTTTGTCAAGTATGCTAAATCTAATGACAAATTAAAATCTGCCATTGCCTTATTCAGAAAACCAGCATGACGAGCTTCATCTCTAGCCATACAGCCAAAGGCTTCCGAAAGTATGGGATTTCTATCCTTAATTCTGCGGGATATTTCCTTAAATAGCAAAAATCCAGAAAATTCTGAAGTACAAGAACGCTCTAGAAACTCAATAAAAGCACTGCGAGTTTCCCCATCAATATGGTCCCAGGACTGCTTAAAGTCTTCATCTCGGACAAAATGGTGACGATTATAATCTGCTTTCAACTCTCCCAACATCGCTTTCAACTCAGTTTCCTGAGCAGACAAATCCAACTTTGCCACTGCATCAAAATCAGTAATATAAAATCGGGGTGTCAGCAGAGTCTCCTTCACAGGTGCTTTCACACCGGGTTTAAGCATCCCCGGTTCTACAGCTTGAGGTGAATTAACCATCTTAAATCCTGCAATCCTTAAATCCTTTTAAGGTTATATAAGCATAGGAATATAAAAACGAGCCATATTGTTTAAATAATTTAAAGCGATTTAATAAATCAAATGATATTTAAACTCTTATGAAACATTGGGTTACGACGTATATTTACCTGGAATAAGTCATACAGCAGATTGCATAAATTACATAAACCCCTCGTAGGTTGGGTTAGACGCAGCAAAATATTTAATTAGTAAGGGTAAACCTATTTGCGTCGTAACCCAACATCTTTCAATTATCGCCACACTGAGTATTAAAGTTGGGTTACAGCGTATTTTAAATTCCTGTAAGTCCAAATATAACTCATCGCCTTTAACCCAACCTACAATCTAATTCTATTATTTTTTATCAACAACAAAATATAAAGAAAATTTAACAGCTTTATAACTATGGAAAGATGCATAGTTAAATAATAAAATGTCTATAAACGAGCTTCAGATGAGGGGAATCATCAAGCTAGAGGTTAAAAGCTCAAAGCATGAAATCTGCGCAAATCCTCAGACTCATCAAGTGTTAATCGAAGATTAAATTGAGGATCAGCAAATGAGTAATAATCTAGCCCTTAAGCTTCGTGAAGGAACTCAGAAAGCTCACACACAGTCAGAAAATCTGGGATTTATGAAATGCTTCCTCCAGGGAGTTGTTGATAAGGAGTGCGTTGCGAAATTTTTTGCTAATCTCTACTTTGTCTACAGCGAGATGGAAGCAGCAATAGAGAAGCATAAACAGCATCCAGTAGTTGGTAAGCTGTACTTTCCCGAACTGAATCGGAAAGCGAATTTAGAAAAAGACTTAGAGTTTTACTATGGTAAAAACTGGAGTCAGCAAATTGTACCTTCACCAGCTGCTCAAAAGCATATTAATCGGATTCGCAATTTATCTGAAAATCAACCAGAACTGCTCATAGGTCACACCTATACACGTTACATGGGTGACTTATCAGGAGGACAAATGCTGCAAAAAATAATTGAATCCACCTTGAACTTGGAAGGATATCAAGGAACATCTTTTTATCATTTTGAACAAATTCCTGACAAGAAAGCATTTAAGAATAAATATAGAGAAGCATTAAACTCAGTTCCGGTTGACGTATCTACTGTAGATAAAATTGTCACCGAAGCAAATTATGCTTTTGATGCGAATATGCAAATGATCAAAGAGTTAGAAGCGATTTTAATAAAATCTATTGGTGAAGCTACATTTCATCAAATTATCAACTTTCATAACCCCGGTAGTACAGAACAACCAGCGACAGCAAATTAATTATTTGGGGATGGATAATTTACCAACACAACTTCCATACCCAATTACCAATTACCCATCACCCATCACCAGTTAATAAATCAAATAATGGTCTTTCAAATGCCTGATGTCAAATTCGACATTGACATCATCAAAAAGTACGACATACCTACACCACGATATACTAGTTATCCCCCCGCAACTGAGTTAAACGAAAGCTTTACAGCAGAAGATTTTCAAAGAGCGATCGCTTCATCAAATCATCGCAAATCTCCTTTGTCTTTATACTTTCATATCCCTTTTTGTGAAAGTCTGTGTTATTACTGCGGTTGTAACGTGGTGATTGCTCCCAAGCATGATATTGCTAAACCTTATCTGGAATACTTGAAACGGGAGATAAAACAAACTACCAGTTTCATTGACTCAGACCGGGAAGTTGTACAGCTTCACTGGGGTGGAGGAACTCCTAACTATTTGAGTCAACAACAAGTAGAGATGCTTTGGGGAGAGATTGCTAATAATTTTAAAATTAATCCTAATGCTGAAATATCTTTAGAAATCAATCCGACTCACATCACCAAGGAATATATATTTACTCTCAAGAAACTAGGGTTTAATCGAATTAGTTTCGGTATTCAGGATTTCAATCTCCAAGTACAAACAGCAGTTAACCGCATTCAACCAGAAGCAATGCTTTTCCAGGTGATGGACTGGATTAGAGAAGCAGGATTTGAAAGTGTGAATGTAGATTTAATTTACGGTTTACCCTATCAGACCTCAGAGAGTTTTCGAGAAACAATCCATAAAACTCTCAAGTTGAATCCCGATAGAATAGCTGTTTTCAATTTTGCTTATGTACCTTGGTTAAAACCAGCACAGAAAAAGCTACCCATACAAGCTTTACCTTCACCCCAGGAAAAGCTAGAAATATTCCACATGACAATCAGCGAACTGACAAAAAACCAGTATATTTTTATTGGAATGGATCACTTTGCTAAACCTCATGATGAATTAGCTATAGCTCAACGCAATCTGACCCTCAAACGTACATTTCAAGGTTACACAACCCACGCTGAGACAGAATTGTTGGGATTTGGTGCAACATCTGTAAGCTTATTAGATGCAGCTTATGCGCAAAATCATAAAAAACTCAGAGATTATTATCAAGCAATTGACGAAGGTTTAATACCAGTTAGTAGAGGCTTTAGTTTAAATCAAGATGATGTTATCAGACGAGATGTCATCATGTGCATTATGTCTAATTTTCAATTATATAAGCCAGATATTGAAGCCAAGTACAACATTAATTTCAACGAATATTTTGCTTCTGAGTTAGCATCTTTACCACCTCTAGAAGCGGATGGATTAATTAAAATTTCTCCAAATTATATCAGCGTTACAGATGTTGGTAGATTATTAGTAAGGAATATTGCTGTTATCTTTGACAGTTATATAAGAAAGAAAGAGCAGCAGTTTTCTCGTGCTATTTGATTCTTCGTTTTTTGATTTTAAGTAGTTAGTAGTTAATGGTGAGTAGTTAGTAGTTAGTGGTAAGTGATTAGTTCAAAGTTAACTATCTTTGTGTACTGATTATTCCTTACTAATTACTCATTACCTCTCAAAAATCTCTCCTATACCCCTCTAGTGCGATCGCAATTATTTACAGATACTTTTACGATGAAATATCCGCAAAAATCAAAGTAAAAGAAAACAAACATTGAATTAAATTACATTAAATTAACGTCAGTTCGGTTTCAGAAGGTTTATTTAACTTTGAATGACTGAAACGACACAAACACGTTGACATATCCCTAAATCAAGGAATGATTTAAAGGGGATTTTAGCTTATCCCGAACTCAGGTTAAATTAAATTAAATTTATACTTTACAGAATGTCTTTCCAAATAAATCAGGACAAGACTATCTGAAATAGAGTTTTGTAAAGAATTTTAATTTTTCAGATGGTAATATCCGGATTGTAATATTTTATTCTCGAATCAGTATTCAAAACTTAAGTAATTAATCTCATTCCATCTTAATTTATTCAATTTCACAAGACAAATTTATATGTTCGCAAACATACATAAACCCAGTTATAAAAATAATCAATAATCAGTAATATAAATTCTAGCTATTGCTTTACAATATTCTTACTCCAAATATTTAATAACCTGTTAATAACCATAACTCTGCTTTTCTTAAAGTGGACATAGATGTCTATAGCACAATTTACAAGATAATTTACAAGATAATTTATAAGATGATTTATAACGCGATTATTTCAAGGGATACCCTAACAGGTTTTCTCTTCTGGGGATGAGACATAAGATGGAACAACCAAAAGTAATTTTTTTAGATGCTGTCGGTACTCTATTTGGGGTTAAGGGTAGTGTAGGAGCAGTTTATTCTCAAATTGCAAAGGAATTCAATGTAGAAGTTTCAGCAAATACTCTCGACCAGAATTTCTTAAATAGTTTCAAATCTTCACCACCACTAGTATTCTCAGATATAGAAGAACAGGATATTCCTGAGCATGAATTTGAGTGGTGGAAAAAAATTGCCATCAATACCTTTAGAGAAGCAGGAGTAATTAATGAATTTAAAGACTTCTCTGCCTTTTTTAGCGAACTTTACATACACTTTGGTACAGCAGAACCTTGGTTTGTCTACTCCGATGTGATTCAGGCACTGATAAACTGGCGACGTATGGGAATAGAATTAGGAATTATATCTAACTTTGACTCCCGTATTTATTCGGTATTACAAGCATTAGACCTCAGAGAGTTTTTCGGTTCCATCACCATTTCCACAGAAGCACGAGCTGCAAAACCTGATCCCAAAATTTTTGCGATCGCTTTAGAAAAGCACAACTGTTCTCCATCTTCAGCATGGCATGTAGGTGATAGCATCAAACATGATTACCAGGGAGCAAAATCCGCTAACATGCGTGGTATCTGGATAAATCGTCAAAGTAAAGAAAAGTCAGCAGCAGAAAATTAAAATTGTTTAAGATAATTCAAAATAATTCAAAATAATTCACAATAATTCAAAATTATGCAGAACTACTGCTTTCTCCCTTAATCACAGCAGCAGAAATTAAATGAGCAAGACGTAAAGCTTCCGGTACTTTTCCACAATCCGTCAGTTTCTCTAACACTTTGGCAATTATTTCAGGTTCTTCACCACAAACCTGAAATACAAAGGGTGGATATTCATATATTTTACCTGCAAGTTTTAATAATTTCTGACGATATTCCAAGTTCGGTAATCTAGACATCGCATTTTTAACAGCATCTAAATCTGGAGGACGACGCATTACCGCTACACAAGGAAGTTGAATTATATTTCTCAATTCTGGCAAATCCACTAAATTAAATCCACCAAACCCAAGACCGTCAATCAAAATAATATGCAATTGCGGTAAAAACTTACTACCCAAAAGTAGTTTACAAATACTTTGTGTCGCATCCAAACCATCTTGTTCTACCTGTCCCCACAACATCCCCTCAAAACGAGTCCCAGCGCAAACTATTCCAGCAATATTAACATTTCCACCAGCACCACGAATAAATGGTGCATCATCGAAACCAATAACTCGGATAGTGCGATTGAATTTCAATAAAGATTCAAGATTCATTTTCAGGAAGAATTCTGTAGAACAAAATTTGGTAATGAGTAGCGGGTACTGGGTAATAAGTGAATAAATTTCATTAACTATAATTTGACTACATTTACAGTAAAATTTGTCAGTACACTAGTTATTTAATAATTCACCACAGATAATAACTATTACTTTACGCTGTCGCGGTTTAATATCCCAATTTATAATGAAATATTTGCATTCAGTTAGTTAGTAATTTCTCAAATAAAATCACACTATAACTATATTTTTCTCCGGATTTATCGGTAGGTTTAATTTCTCCCCCAGCTTTCAAAAAATGCACTTAGATAATTGCTTGTTTCATATCTTGCACCATAAATCCAGATTTCTCACAAAATCTCTCAAAATTCTATAAAACCTAGATTTACGCATTTCATACTGTGCCAAAATTATTCTCTACTTCTTTCTTGTCTCCTTGTCACTTTGAGTTATAAAATTAATACTACTAAACCCGGTATCCCGACCGATAAACCGGGGATTAAGAGGAGAAGCATCTATGGGGTTATGGGGTGTTGTGATATATGTCACTAATAAACAAGGATTTTTCAGGTTTATATGTCTATCTCTAGTAGGGTTAATAATCAGTTTTACAGTCACTTCCTGTAGAATGTCCGATGCTCAAAATTCACAAAACTCAACAGTAGAATTAACTTTTGTTTCCTTCATCGTCACCAGACCCGCGTATAAAAAAATTATTCCTCAATTTGTCAAACAGTGGAAACAGCAACATAACCAAACAGTCCGCTTCAATGAAAGTTACTCTGCTTCAGGAGCACAAACCCGTGCTGTAATCGATGGTTTGGATGCAGACGTGGTAGGTTTGGCTTTAGCACTGGATATGAAAAAAATTGAACAAGCTGGTTTGATTGAACCAGGATGGGAAAAAGAAGCCCCAAACGATAGTATTGTGACTCAATCTGTAGCCGTTTTAGTGACTCGGAAAGATAATCCCAAACAAATTAAAAATTGGGAAGATTTAACTAAAACAGATGTCAGCATTATCACCCCAAATCCAAAAACATCAGGTGTTGCTCGTTGGAATTTTTTAGCTTTATGGGGTTCCCAAAAATATAATGGTGAAACGGATACTGAAGCTTTAAATTTTACGACCAAAGTTTATAAAAATGTACCCATCTTACCCAGGGATGCTCGTGAAGCTAGCGATATATTTTTAAATCAGGGTCAAGGTGACGTATTAGTCAATTATGAAAATGAAATTATCCTGGCAGGATTGAGAGATAAAAAACGTCCCTACATAGTACCCCCAGTAAATATTTCCATAGATAATCCTATTGCACTGGTAGACAAAAACGTCAAAAAACACGGTAATAAGGAAGTCGCAGAAGCATTCATCAAGTATTTATTTACACCCACAGCCCAAAGAGAATTCGCCCAAATCGGATTTCGTCCCGTAGAATCGAGCATCAAAAAAGAATTCGCTACAAAATATCCTCCAGTAAAAAACTTATTTACTGTCAAAGACCTGGGAGGGTGGGACAAAATGCAAAAACAGTTTTTTGCAAACGGTGCTGCTTTTGACCAAATTCAGGCAAATATTAGGTGATGGTTAATTTTGATTGATTGACACCATTTTTACTAATTAGTAACTAACTAAAATAATGCGATCGCAAATCTTCAATAGAAAATCTCATACCCAATCCAATACAAAATCATTTTTTCCCAAAATCTCTTTACCTTGGGGAATCACTATTGGATATCTGACAATTATGTTGCTGCTTCCAATATCAGCTCTTTTACTAAGAGTCAGTTTAGTCGGAGCATCAGAATTTTGGGAAATAGCAACTAGTCCAATAGCTCTTTCAGCATACGATGTTACTTTCGTCACTGCATTATTCACGGCTTTAATAAATGGAGTATTTGGAACCTTAGTAGCTTGGATACTTGTCAGATATGACTTTCCTTTCAAGCGATTAATAGACTCCATAATCGATTTACCATTTGCTTTACCTACAGCAGTTGCAGGTTTGACCCTAGCTAATGTCTATAGCGAAAATGGTTGGATTGGTTCTTTGCTTGCACCCAGTGGTATTAAAATTGCATTCTCTCGTCTAGGTGTGGTGATTGCCATGCTGTTTATTTCTTTACCATTTGTAGTTAGAGCATTACAACCAGTATTACAAGAAATGGAAAGTGATATAGAAGAAGCAGCTTGGAGTTTGGGAGCATCCAAATTTCAAACATTTTGGCGAGTTATCTTACCACCTTTATTTCCAGCCTTACTTACAGGAATCACCCTTGGTTTTTCCCGTTCTGTTGGTGAATATGGCTCAATTGCTATTGTCTCATCTAATATTCCTTTTAAGGATTTAATAGCATCAGTATTAATTTTTCAAAAATTAGAACAATATGACTATGCCGGTGCAACCGTCATCGGTACAGTCTTATTATTAATTTCCCTATCAATTTTATTAACGATTAATTTATTGCAAGCTTGGGGAAGAAGATATCAGTAATTTAACAACTCATCACTAATTACCAATTATCAATTACCAAATGAACAACAAAAATTCAAACTGGGTGAAATTAACTTTAATTACTTGTGGGATTACTTATGTTGCGCTAGTAATTTTTATCCCAGCAGTTAACGTTTTTTACCAAGCTTTTAAAGGAGGTTTAGGTAACTTTTTTAATTATTTATTAACAGAAGAATGTCTTCTTGCTGTCCAACTAACTGTATTGATAGCTTTGATTGTAGTCCCCATCAATACAATTTTTGGACTTTGTGCAGCATGGGTTATTGCTCGTCATAAATTTCCCGGTCGCACCATGCTAGTTAGCATTTTGGATCTTCCTTTTTCTGTGTCTCCAGTTGTGGCTGGTTTGATGATGGTTTTACTTTACGGTCGTCATGGATGGCTTGGTGGAGTCCTGGAAGCTATAAATTTTAAAGTTATTTTTGCCCTCCCTGGAATGATTTTAGTAACTGCATTTGTAACCATGCCTTTTGTTGCTCGTGAAGTTATTCCGGTTTTGGAAGAAGTTGGTTCCGACCAAGAAGAAGCAGCAAAAACTTTGGGTGCTAACGAATGGGAAACTTTTTTACGAGTGACTTTACCCAATATTCGCTGGGGTTTGCTTTACGGAGTTATTTTGACTAATGCTAGAGCTATGGGGGAATTTGGCGCTGTATCTGTTGTTTCTGGAAATATTATCCGTAAAACCCAAACTTTATCTTTATTTGTAGAAGCAAGTTACAAGCAGTATGAACCTCAAGCAGCCTTTGCAGCAGCTGTTTTACTTGCTTGCTTAGGTTTTGTGACTTTGCTTATCAAAGAAGTTGTAGAACATAGTACTCAAAGAACTTAAGAGTTAATTTCAAGATTAATTTCAAGACTAATTTACTCAGAACTTACATACTATATAAATTAATCATGCTATGCATTTACGAATATGTGTCATCTCATGAGTTATTAATGATTATTTTAATGTTTTTGTGTAAGGATCTAATACTCTCTTCTCCCTAGAAGATACATAGTTTTTTTAATTTATAGATTCAATATTTTTTGTCAATTCGTAAATTTTAATATAATAAAATTACTGTTAGTTCACTTATTTTGAAATAAGAAAATAAATTAAATTTTTCATGCTTTGTATAAGGCTTAATTCCTTTCATAGCTTCAAAATGAGCAAATCTACAGAAATTAATCTCCAAATGATATTCTGATATTCTAAAAATCTAATTTTGCAAGAATAATTAACATAAGATTATTTTATTGTATGAAATATATTACTGATTTATTTTGATATATTCAAAATAGAGTACTAATCGGATATTCTAGGAAATTCTTATATTTCTTATTTGCAGGAGGTTTGGGGTAGTCTAACCCAAGTATTTTTTATTGTGGAAAAATTTCTTAACCCAATAGCCTAGCGCTATATGCATGTAAATTCAAAATGTGTAGAAATATAAACGGGAGCATCGTATCCGTGAGAATACTATCCACCAGAACTTCCAGTTATGAAAGAGGAGCAAGCACCCATCTACTCGAAGAAAATAGAAGATGGGTGAGAGTTCAGATGACAGAACTTTAAAGGAATAGATAACGATTTTAAGCAAAATCGTGTCATCTACAAATAATTGCTGTTAACAATTTTCTTAGTGATGACACGTAAAGCCTAAGATATGGCTGCGCTTACCGCTTTTGGGAGCAGTGTTTGCCTTGAGTAAAAACCCAAGGGGATCGACATCGAGGCATTCTCTCCTCAGCTAAAGTTATACTACGTAAATCTGTAGCATCTCTGAACGGAGAAGAGAGGCAATAGATGACTTGCTTAGTACTTGCCTAAGCAATTATCAGACCTAGGCAATTGTAAGATGTTTCTCACTTACATGAAAAAATCTTAGTACACAATTGACTAATCGCATCTAAAAATCAAATGCTTTACGCCATTTGATTTTCGATTGCCCAACGAGCTAATTCAGTGCGGTTATGTAGGTTAGTTTTGCCTAACATATTGGAAACGTGGCTTTCAACAGTACGTTGAGAGACGTTTAATTCTTCAGCGATTTCCCGGTTAGCTAACCCGCGAGCTACGAACTGTACAACTTTTAGTTCTGTTGGGGTTAACTGTACGTCAAAGGGAACCTGAATACGTGAACCGTTATCTCCTCCTTTGGCTTGGTGTTCTTTCCAACGGATGGTCTGCTTTAAGGAAGATTCTACCTGGGCTACAAGTTCTTCTGGTTCAAAAGGCTTAACCATGTAGACATCCGCACCCTTATTAAGACCTTTAACTCGGTCTGCACTTTGTCCTTTAGCTGAGAGGAAGAGAACGGGAATCCAGCTGGTACGCTCATTTTGTCGAACTTGTTCCACAAAAGTGTAACCGTCCATTTCGGGCATCATCACGTCACAGATGATCATGTCTGGAATATCCTGGTCTAGTATTTCGAGTGCCTCTCGACCATTTTCAGCAGTTACGACTTCGTAACCTCGGAATTCCAAGTAATCCTTCACCAGCAAGATGAGGTTGGGGTCATCATCAATAAGTAGAAGTCTTTTGTGATCTTTCATGCTGGGTTCTTTCATAGCAGTGGCACTTGTTGCGCTTCGGTCCATCAAGGTCTTGAATAGTTCTCTTCTATGGTGGATGATTGAGATGTGGTTGTTTGCTTCCCACTTAACTCGCCCTTACTTACTTCAAATCTTAAAAATGGGCATCACTTTTAAGGCGTTTGTAAATCAGTGGCACGGTTTTGGTAAGGATACGTAGAGCAGTAGTATTTATAATGCGCTATTATATATCGCTTTGAAAGTTGCAGAATAAAAAACACTGAATAAATAATAATCTTGAATGGTTCTTTAAGTATTTATTTACTGAAGATACTCCAAAACAAATATCTATTCCACTTTTTTACTTCTACAGCTTTCCATATCCTCATAATGTTAAGCTTCCATAAGTTGCTTATAGACATTATGATTAAATTTTGCTAACAGATTGGTTAAAAGCGTATTCTTCTACTACTTTATTACCAATTTACTATTATTGGATGACACGCACTTTCTTCTTTGGTAGAGCGACTTAGCGACAACAAACTCTATTGGGATAGAGTAGGGGTTTTTCCCCTCAGTCACCGGTATCTAAATTTAATTTACTGATGACCACTATTATCGTTGTCTAATCGTAAACTTGCAAGCAGTGAATCTTTGTCATAAATGTACTGGTTATAGTGTTCTTTATAGTTAAGTACAGTTTTAATACTTGAATTCTTTTTCTCAAGCATTGATAAGAGTTTCCACTCTTTTTGTGAAAGTAGTATCGATAAATTGCTTGCTTAGCATAGATAAAAATACAACCTAGTTTTTTTTCAAGTCCTAATGTTTCTACACATTTTTTAAGGACTTTATTATTTTTGCACTTATCTATTTTCGATATTTTACTTCACAGAGTTAATCACTTTTCTACTACTTTTTTACGTACTTACCTGATTACAGTTCTATAACAATTTTTCAACTTTGCAAATATTTGACTTGTAAAACTATTCATTATCTAAGCAAAGAAAATCAGAATATTAATAATAATTAAGTATTTATACTTAAAATTATAAATATTTTTTAGCAAACCTCTTAATTAATTTTCAGAGAAAACGATTAAAGTTCGGAAACCCGTACAAATATCATTGTTGCCATCAAACACTTTATTTCGATAAATTAGCACTCAAGAGTTGAGAGTGCTAACTCTGGAGAAAAAAGTATGGCAGCAGTATCTTTAAGCGTTTCTACAGTAAAACCATTAGGCGATCGCGTATTCGTGAAAGTGAACGCCTCCGAGGAAAAGACCGCAGGTGGTCTATATTTACCTGACACCGCCAAGGAAAAGCCCCAGGTAGGGGAAGTAGTTTCCATTGGTGAAGGCAAAATCAAGGATGACGGTGCCCGTCAAGCAATGGATGTAAAGGTAGGAGACAAAGTTCTTTACTCCAAGTACGCTGGAACTGACATTAAGTTGGGTACAGATGAATATGTATTGCTCTCAGAGAAAGATATCTTAGCAATCGTTAACTAAAACTAAAAATAGTTAACTAAAGTGAAGTTACCTAGCTAGCAACACGAAAAGCAGTTTCCAACTACCAACATAGCTTTAATTCCTAATATTTGACTACTATGGCAAAGCGCATCATTTATAACGAAAATGCCCGCCGTGCTTTGGAGAAAGGCATGGATATTTTGGCAGAGGCAGTAGCTGTTACTCTTGGTCCCAAGGGTCGTAACGTAGTACTAGAGAAAAAATTTGGCGCACCTCAGATTGTTAATGATGGTGTGACCATTGCTAAAGAAATTGAATTAGAAGATCATGTTGAGAACACCGGCGTATCTTTGATTCGTCAGGCTGCTTCTAAAACCAATGACGCTGCTGGTGATGGTACTACCACCGCAACGGTTTTGGCTCACGCAATGGTTAAAGAAGGTTTGCGTAACGTTGCAGCAGGTGCTAATGCAATTTTACTCAAGCGCGGTATTGACAAAGCGGCTGGCTTTTTAGTAGAGAAAATTAAAGAGCAGTCACGTTCTGTTGAAGATTCCAAAGCGATCGCTCAAGTTGGTGCCATCTCAGCTGGTAACGACGAAGAAGTCGGTGATATGATTTCTCAGGCGATGGATAAAGTAGGTAAAGAGGGCGTTATTTCCTTGGAAGAAGGAAAGTCCATGTTTACCGAATTGGAAATTACTGAAGGTATGCGTTTTGATAAGGGTTATATTTCTCCTTACTTCGCAACCGACGCAGAGCGTATGGAAACAGTTTTTGATGAGCCTCAAATTCTGTTAACTGACAAGAAAATTGCTTTGGTACAGGATTTGGTACCTATTCTAGAGCAGGTTGCTCGTGCGGGTAAGCCATTGGTAATCATTGCTGAAGATATTGAGAAAGAAGCTTTAGCAACCTTAGTGGTTAACCGTTTACGTGGTGTACTTAACGTAGCAGCAATCAAAGCTCCTGGTTTCGGTGACAGACGTAAAGCAATGTTAGAAGATATTGCTGTATTGACCGGTGGTCAGGTAATTACTGAAGATGCTGGTTTGAAGCTGGATGCTGCCAAGGTTGAAATGCTTGGTAAAGCTCGCCGCATCACCATCACAAAGGATAATACAACCATCGTTGCTGAAGGTTTTGAGAAGGACGTTCAAGCACGTTGCGAACAAATCCGTCGTCAGATGGAAGAAACTGAGTCTTCCTACGACAAAGAGAAATTACAAGAGCGTCTAGCGAAGCTTTCTGGTGGAGTTGCTGTAGTTAAAGTTGGTGCAGCTACCGAAACCGAAATGAAAGACAAGAAGTTACGTCTAGAAGACGCTATCAACGCAACCAAAGCTGCGGTTGAGGAAGGTATCGTACCTGGTGGTGGTACAACCCTAGCTCACCTAGCTCCTTCCTTAGAAGAATGGGCTAACAGTAATCTTACAGGTGAAGAATTAATCGGTGCTCAAATCGTAGCTCGTGCTTTACCTGCTCCTTTAATGCGTATTGCTGAGAATGCAGGACAAAACGGTGCTGTAATTTCTGAGCGCGTTAAAGAGAAAGAATTGAACGTTGGTTACAACGCAGCAAGTGGTGAATTCATCGACATGTTCAGCGCTGGTATTGTTGACCCTGCGAAGGTAACTCGTTCTGCACTACAGAATGCTGCTTCCATCGCTGGAATGGTATTAACTACTGAGTGTATCGTTGTTGACAAGCCCGAACCTAAAGAAGCTGCTGCTGGTGCAGGTGCTGGTATGGGTGGAGACTTCGACTATTAATTTCTGAGTTAATCTTGGAATTAATTTTTGAATTAGTTTCTGAGTTAGTTTTTGAAATATTAATTTACCCCTATTTTCGATACTGGCTGCTTCCTTTTTGGAGGCAGCTTTTTTTATTGAGAGTGAAGTGATTTTTTAATATAGTTAAAGTTAGATATTTTGGCTTAATGTCTTACTTTTTAATGATGCGATTTTATACCAACCCTATATGAAGTTGCGCCAGATAAATTTCGTAAAGACGAAGCAGGTCTACAATCAATAATAGAAATAAATAAACTTCTGTGTAGAAATGAAGTACTTAGCAATTTATATAAGCTGGATTTAAATTTATTCTCAAACAAGTAAATATTTCTGTGCTAGCAAAGCAGCAACAACTCTATCTCTTAAAGATAATTTGCTCAATATTTGAGTAATGTAGTTTTTCACTGTACCAATGGTCAGATGCAAGGTTTGGGCAATTTCTTGATTGTTTTTTCCTTGTCCTATTAGTTTTAAAACTTCTAGTTCTCGTTCGCTGAGTTGTTTGAAGTTTTGGGTTGAAACTGAATCGGTTGGTTTAAGATTGGCAAATATTTTAGGTGCGATCGCCGGACTTAGTTGAGAATATCCTTGGTAAGCTGCACGGATTGCGGTTGCTATTTGTTCGGAGGGTTTGCGTTTGAGGATATAACCCATTGCTCCTGCTTCTAGGGATTTCCAGACGTACTCATCGTCATCAAAGGTGGTCAAAACTAGTATTCGCATCCAGGGATAGCGTTGATGAATTTCCTTTGTAGCTGCTACACCGTCGCAAATTGGCATTCGCACGTCCATTAAAATCACATCTGGCTGCAATTGTTTGGTTAAGCTAATAGCATCTAAACCGTTGCTTGCTTGTCCGATAATTTCTAAATCCTCTTCTGTAGATAATAAGCTAGCTAAGCCATCGCGAAAAATACTTTGGTCATCTACGAGTAGTAAACTAATCATTGGGGTATTATAGCTAAAATTTGCGTTCCTCCATTTGGGGAGCTTTTAATATTTAATTTACCACCTAAACTTTGCACTCGTTCTTTCATTCCGTGCAAACCAGAGCCATAATTTGACCCATCTGAATCGAAACCGATACCATCATCTTCTAATTGTAAAATAATTTCTTTAGCAGTGAATTTTCCTGTAAAGTAAACTGAAGAAGCACGAGCGTGTTTTTGGATATTAATTAATCCTTCTTTTACGACACAATAAATTTGGTGACTCGAAGTAATAGATAAGTCAGGTAAGCTTATGTACCATTGAATTTTTAATCTTTGATTGCTTCTCATTTGCTCCATGAGATTGGTTAAAGCATTATTAAGATTAAATTGAGAATGTCTCATATTTTTAACAGCATGGCTGACATCTTCGATACATTGACTAGAAAGAATTTTGGCAGTATCTAAAGCCAGAAAAACTTTATCTAAATCACGCGAACGTAATTTTTGAGCTACTTCTAATTGAATATCTAAATTAGTCAGAGTATGTCCTAAAGAATCGTGAATATCACGAGCAATACGAATACGTTCTAAATCTGCTGCTAAAATTTCTATTTGTTCGGCTAAAGCTTCTGCTCTTTTACGACTTTTATATTCGGCTAAAATTGCGGAGCTAAATAAAATTACAAAAGCGCAGACTGCAATATAAATTCCTAAAGAAAAAATGGCAATATTGCTCAAATCATAGACGCCAAAACCAAAAGGCGGTTTAAAATCTATAGGTTGATTTAATTCTTGTAATTCTTGAATTTCAGAGACACATTCACTGACAACCCAAGCGATTCCTGCGATTGTCGCAGTCCAAAAAGTCTTTTTACCACCAATTAAAAAAAAGCTTTTGGCAATGTAAATATACATTAACAAATCTAAACTGACACCTGCAAAATTGGCGCAGACAATTAAGAGTATTGCTAATAAAACGTAGATTTGTCTTAGTATCAGAAGCCGATGTAGGGGTAAGATCCAGCTTAAAACTAGAAAAATTCCCCAAAAAGCAAAGCTCAACGGCAAATTATTACTGCCACTGGTTATTCGCATTACCATATGAACTGTAAGAGACAGCCATTCTAAATAACGCAATTTCCAGGTGATCGAGGGTAATAAATTAACAACTGGATTGATGTACATCAGTGCGTTTGAACTATAAAAATTAACAATATATTAAAACAGATCTGTGTTTTGGAAAAATGACCAGAGTCACTTTTTTTCATGACTCAACGAAATTGAAAAACAAAATTTATAGAGGTACTGTTTGAGATGTAGAAATTACTTTTGTTAACAATGAAGACTATGGGGAAAACTATTACTAAAGTTACATTAGCTGTAGCTATGACTTTTTTGGTAAATGAAATTGCAGTCGCTCAAGTTGCTACCGAAGAAGTAAATCTGGATAATTTATGTCAAAAATTTCCTCTTAATTCTCGCTGTCGTGATTATGATTATTCTTCAGTAGAACTAAAACAAACAACATTAAAAATTAATCGAGAAACCCTCTGTACCAGATTCCCCCAAAATTCTCACTGTCTAAAAGAAGCACCTCAACTTATGAAAATAAAACTCGATGGTTCTGGTAAAGATGACGAATGGATTCGGATTGAAAAACAAGACAATACTTTCCAAATCCTACATACAATAAAGAGAAAAGATAGGTTAGTTTCGGGACTATTTAATGGTGCTGTAAGTTTAGTTCCTGTTCCTTTATCATTTGTCAATCTAAATAATTATGACTGGAAAGACCATCAGGTAACTGGAGTGGCTTTTCAACCCGATGGCTGTCAATCAAGCAGTTGCACGGTTACAGGAATTGATACTTTAATTTTGCCAGAAGGAACAGATATTTATACTGGACTATTGACAGTCAAATATCAAGAAAAAGAACTAGCGCGTTCAGTTACTTTCCGAATTCCTACTGGTACAGAAATAGAAACCATAAACACTGTTACCATAAGCACTTCTGAGTCAAATGCTTGGACGCAGCAAACATCAGCCAAAAATGATTATGAAAATTAGTCAGATTGATTGTTTCATTCATGATTTTCTTCACTCAATAAAGCGATCGCTTCTTCACACCACTCAATCCGATAAGTTTCGTAACGAATACCGCAACGTAGGGTGACATAAAGACATTTATCTTCGTAAGACAATTGAGAAGTTTCGGAAAATTTTTGCTGTTCTATTTCTTTATAAACTGACAACTGTTGCAAGTGAATTTGATGATGTCGTTGAATTTCTTGCAAAATTACTGATTTGGGAATTAATTTAGCAGCAAGGACTTTGACTAACAACTCTTCACGAATTGTCATTGGTTCTGCTGGTTCTAATAACCAGGTTTTGAGTTTTTCTATCCCTTTTTCGGTAACTCGATACAGCTTTTTGTTAGGACGACCTTCTTGAGGTATCAAAACTGATGCGATCGCGCCTTCTTTTTCTAGTTTACTTAGTTCTCGATATATCTGTTGTTGGCTTGCTTGCCAGTAATATTTACTAGTCTGGGAAAATTTTTTCCATAAATCATAACCACTATAGGATTCTGAACCTAGTGTTGCCAAAATTGTGTGCGCTAGTGACATTTTTAATTAACAGTTAACAGTTATCAAGGACAGCTTGACATACTAAACAAGTTGAGTATAACATCATCGATATACACAATTTGTTGTGTAAATACAAATTGTATATTGTAATCACTGTATTTCTCTGGGATGAAGCCATGAATCAGCAGTCAATTCCGGAAATTTTAGAACAGAAGCAATCATTTGTACTAAAAAGGTGGCAGATAGTATTAGCTGGTTTGCTTATCTTAGTTGCTGGTGTGGGAATTGGTAAATTTAATGGGAAGTTTGAACTTGATAATAATTCTTCAGTTCAAGCACAAACGAAAGCAAGACCACTTCCAGTTAAGACGACCAAAATTCAATTAGCGACAAACTATCAAACAGCGCAAAACTATACGGGGGAAGTAGTAGCGAACCGTACTAGCGAAGTTGGTTTTGAAGGTGGTGGAAAGTTGGTAGAGATTTTGGTGGATGAGGGGGATAGGGTTAGTAAGGGGACGGTATTAGCGAAATTAGATACAGCTAATTTAGAAGCACAACGTCGGTCTTTAGTTGCTCAGAAAGCGCAAGCGGAAGCTAGACTGGTGGAGCTGAAGAATGGTGCGAGAAGGGAACAGATTTCGGCAGCAAGAGCCAATGTTAGAGATTTAGAAAAACAATTAAAATTAGAACGGATTAAACGCGATCGCCGAAAATTTCTTTACAAAGAGGGAGCGATTTCCAAGGAACAGTTTGATGAAGTTGCTTTTAATTCCCAAGCTTTAGCGGAGCGTTTGAATAATGCTCGGAGCAGTCTGGAGGAATTGCAAAACGGGACTCGTTACGAACAAAAAGCAGGACAACAAGCAGTTGTTGAGCAATTATCGGCTGAAATTAACAATTTAGATATAACTATTGCTAAAAGCACTCTGAAAGCTCCTTTTAGTGGGACTGTTGGACAGCGTTCTGTTGATGAGGGGACGGTAGTTAATGCTGGTACATCGATAATACGTTTAGTTGAAGATATTAGACCGGAAGTGAAAATTGGGGTTCCGATTGATGTTGCTAGGAAGTTGGTATCTGGTAGTCAAAAAGAATTAGACATTGGGGGAAAAACTTATTCAGCTAGAGTAAAGTCAATCTTACCGGAAGTTGATGTAGCGACTCGGACTCGGACAGTTATTTTACAGTTACCATCTAGCGCTAGAGTTTCTCCGAGAGAAATTGCTCGTTTCAAAATTACTCAAAATGTCCCAATAGAGGGTTATTGGTTACCTATTACAGCATTAGTAAAAGGCGATCGCGGTTTATGGTCTTGTTATGGGGTTGTTGAGAATAAAGATAATCCTAATTCTTATCAAGTAGAGCGGAGATTAGTAGAGGTATTAGAAACTAATGGGAAAAGGGTTTTAGTTAGAGGGACAATTAAAGCGGGGGATGCAATAGTTACTGAAGGTACTCAAAGATTAGTTCCGGGTCAATTAGTTAGTAAAGATTTTAATTCTATAAATAATTAGTTAATGAATTTAGATATCTTTTGTAGTAACTGATTATTTAGAGTCTAAAAAAACTTAAAAAGTATCTGTAGATAATTTAATTTGAAAGCCAATAATGAGGTAAAACATGAATAAAATCACTAAAAAAAATGACATTAAAGTTAATGCAACTGCTATTATCTGGGGCTGTTCTACAGGAATGATGGCTATTTTAATTAGTCATGTTGCTATGTCTACAAGTGGTCTTATATTACTACTAGTTTTAATTTCAGGGACTAGTCTAACTACAATTTTAATTTGGCATAGTGACAATCAAAAAGTAGCTTTACCATTTGATAATTATCAGCAAATAGAGCAAAGAATAAGAAATTTAGAAACTATTGCCAGTAACGGTAATTTAGATACGGATACAATTCATAAAAATCATAATGTAGAGTCTCTAAATTATAGTAGGGATCAGTAAAAATATTTCTAGTAAATAAAATTTTCAGTATTCTTGAGACAAGACTATGAGACAAGAAAATGAAAGATAAAAATACTACTGAAAATTATGGTGTCAAAGTAGGAGTAATAGCTATAATCTGGACTTTTGCAACAGGAATGATGGCTATTTGTATTCCTTTAGTTTCAATATCTAGAAGCGGTATTATTTTGCCATTATTTGTAATTTTAGGAGTTTGTACCACTACAATTTCAATTTGGCGTAGTGGAAATCAAAAAGTAATTGCATCGTCTAATGATGTTCAGGAAATAGAGCAAAGAGTAAGAGATTTAGAAACTATTATTAGTAGCGATATTAATAACAGTAAATTAGATAAAACTAATAAATGAAAAATGAAAATGACTAAAAGTAAAGCAAATATATATAAGTAAAGTGAATATCAAAATGCAAAAAATAATTACATATATTCAGGACTTACGCAACGAAGATTTGTCATTGCGACGGTCACGTAGTGTAGGGAAGCATAAGCTCTATCGTTTGTCCTATCGGACATGCTACGCAAACGGTCTCGGACGGAATTGCGTTGCCTTTGCGTAAATCCTAATATTGATTAGAGATTTTTCTGTACAATCAGTTATTTTCTAGAAAGTAATCAGAAAAAATCATCAGATATAAATAATCAATTACAAATTCAATCAAAAACCTTCTCCTAATTGACATTTGAGTTGAGCTACTTCTTTTTCTACCTTTGCTTATCTTTCCACTATATCTAAACGGTCTGAATCGGCATATTGATAACCATAAAACTAAATTATAAATTCTAAATTCTAAATTCTAAAATGTTTACCATATTTTACCGTAATACCCGTTTACTAATTCTCACCATTATTTTAATTGCAGTTTGGGGCATTTCTTCTTTTTTCACTTTACCAAGATTAGAAGACCCGGAATTAGTTTCTCGTAGTGCTGTAATTACTACTTTTTTTCCTGGTGCTGATGCAGCAAGGGTAGAAGCTTTAGTTACGGAAAAAATCGAAGATAAACTTCCAGAAATTGAAGAAATTGATAATTTTGAATCAACTTCCCGTGCTGGTAGTTCTATTATTACAATTGAATTACAAGATACTGTCACCAAAGAACAAGTAGATTCGGTTTGGACGCGGGTTAGAAATAAATTAGATGAGGTACAAGTTGAATTACCAGAAAATATTATTGAGCCAGAATTAGAAGAAGTCAAAGTAAAGGCTTATGCTTTGATTGCTGGTTTAACTTGGGAGCAGGATGATAAACCAAATTATAGTATTTTAAGAAGACAAGCAGAGGTTTTTAAAGAGCGTTTAGAAGCTATTGCGGGGACGGAGGAAGTCGAAATTTTTGGTGACCCTAATGAGGAAATTATAGTCGAAATTAATCCTCAAGCTTTGGCTAGTTATAACTTAACTGCAAGGGATTTATCGCAACAAATTTCTTTAAGTGATTCTAAAATTTCTGCAGGACAATTGCGGGATAAAGATAATAATTTATTGATACAAATTGCAGGAGAACTTGATACTTTAGCCAGAATCAGACAAATTCCGATTAATTTTGGTAGTAGTGGTCAATTTGTGACTTTACAAAATATCGCTACAATTCGTAAGGGAATTAGGGAACCAGCAAACGAACTTGCTTTATTAAACGGTCATCCTGGTGTTGCTATAGCGGTTCACGTGCAGTCGGGAAAAAGACTTGATTTATGGTCGGAAGTTGCTGATAAAACCATAGCTGAATTTAAATCAGAATTACCTAGCAGTATTGGTTTACCGATTATTTTTGCTCAAAGTGGTTATGTTACCGAAAGATTAAATAATTTAATTTTAAATCTGTTGTCAGGAGCAGGTTTAGTTTTCGGTGTAACCGTCATTATGATGGGTTTAAAGAGTGCAATAATCGTTAGTTCTGCTTTACCTCTATCGACATTTATGGTGATTGGGTGGATGAATGTGTTAAATATTCCCCTCCATCAAATGTCAATTACCGGATTGATTGTAGCGTTGGGAATTTTAATTGATAATGCAATCGTGATGGTAGATGAGGTTCAAAATGAATTACGAAAGGGACTTAAACCATTAGCAGCAATAAATCACAGTATCAAAAATTTACTAATTCCCTTGTTAGGTTCGACTTTAACAACTGTTTTAGCTTTTTTACCAATTGCATTATTACCCGGAAGTACGGGGGAATTTGTCGGGACAATTGGGATTATGGTTATCCTCGCTGTCTGCTGTTCTTTATTTATTTCATTAACAATTATTCCTACCTTCAGTGCAAAATTCCATCGGTATAAAGATGAGAAAAAAGATAAAAAACGAGATAAAAAACAAAATATATCCTGGCTGCAAAAAGGTATTTTTATTCCGATTTTGAATAAGTTGTATCGACGAACCGTAAAATT